>Ga0160446_100023_pt1 | contig 217053 bp, 203 predicted proteins | sample HID1973I_E1MG_FD_108200 | JGI IMG/M metagenome (GOLD analysis project Ga0160446, IMG submission 108200) | Enriched mosquito-associated microbial communities from UW Madison campus, WI, USA - HID1973I_E1 MG | ecosystem: Host-associated > Arthropoda: Insects > Digestive system > Unclassified ...
GCAATCCCAAACGGGAGGTGCCATAGCTCAGTCGGTAGAGCAAAGGACTGAAAATCCTTGTGTCCCTGGTTCGAATCCAGGTGGCACCACTTCCAAAAGCCTTTCAGAAATGAAAGGCTTTTTTTATTTAAGCCTCAGCCAGTTCTGCTACTTTATTCAATGCTTCAGGCCATGTTTTTTCCATATAGTCAATCCAGTCACTGCTCACATTCAGGTTTATGGTAAGCTGGGTTTGGCCCGACTTATTTTCAAGTGTATAGTTTTCGTAAGCATCACCCCAATCGTGGTTTAAGTCTTCCTCACCATTTTTAAATTCGCCAAGGTGCTTAATTGAAATGAACTGGAGTGGAATATTTTCTTCAATTCTTGAAACCATTCCGTTACCTTTTCCGTCAAGAAATATGGCTTTACTGCCTTTTTTCCAATCCGTCTCTGCGGTAGAGCCTTCAGCAAAAACAACTGTCCACAGTGGATAAAAACTTTCCTTACTCAGCAGTACATCCCAAACTTTGTCAGGAGAAGCCTTGATTTCTATTTTAAATTCTATTTTTTCCATCCTGATTCATATTAAATTACTATTTCAAGTTATGGCTAAGCAACCAGCAATTGAAGGGGCATAAAAGAGAAATTTGGGGTGAAAAATTGCTTTAGTTAAATAAACCAACGGTTTCAGCAAGCTTGTTATTTCTGCTTTAAAGACACTTTCAAATTCCCTGGAGTTGGTAACTTTTGATAAACTTCACAAGCAGCTTCTATTTCGACTAATTATGGCACTTCATCTACTTTGTGGAATGGAATTTGTATAAATGTTTATTTTTAATACTGTAAATTAATTGTCTTATGATAAATGTTACCTATGCAACCCCAATTAAAAAATTAAATCAGGTTAAAGTTGGCGATGAAATTGTTGACGAATATGAAAACCAGGGTAAAGTTGTTAAAATAAATAAAACTAAATCTACCATGGGCAGCGAGTATCTTTTTTTACTTGATAACAGGCAGATGATTTACATTTTAAGCGAAGCAATTTAATCACATCAATAAAAAATAACCCTATTTAAAACATTTCAGTTGGTAGAAGGACTGAAACCATTGTAACACCTATTCCTGTTGTTGCAGTAAAAGCCTTTCAGTAATGAAAGGTTTTTTTATTGGCTTAATCGTTAAATAAGTGGCTTTTATCGATACAATTATGTTCGATATTATATTTAACATTACATTAGTTTAGCTGTATTATCGAAAGTTGCTTTGAACGAACTTTTTAACCCAAATCAACGTATATATATTATCTATCTTTGATAATTGTCCCGCTATGAAAAAATATATTTATAAATGCCTGCCTATTTGTTTGGTCTTTGGTGTTTCAGTCCTTGCTTCCTGTAAAAAAAGCGACCCAAGCCCGGCGGTAACCACCCCGCCTACAACAACGGCTGCTAGCGGAACCAGAGACGAGTTAACAAAAGATTCGATATTTCTCTACGCTAAAGAACTTTATTACTGGAATACTTCATTGCCAACTTACGATGCATTTAAGCCCCGTTCTTATGGTTCCAACGAAACTGAATTATTTGCAATCACGCAGTTTTCAACTAATCCGGATACAGGAAAGCCTTATGAATATGTAAGCAGTACATCTACAACGCCTAAGTATTCTTTCTTTGATTATGGAACAACAGGCAAAACGGCGTCTTTAAAGGCCGATGTAAATGGAACAGAGACTGATTATGGCTTTTCTGTTTTGTATAATACCACAACTGATTTAAGAGTTAAATACGTTTATGCAAATGCTCCGGCAAGTCAGCAGGGTTTAACCAGAGGTTGCAAAATTACGGCTGTAAATGGAAGAACAAGTTTAGCTGCTACAACAAGTAATGTTAGTTTTTTAAACGATGCCTTGTTTGGTACCAATGCTTCGGTTAGTTTGACCTTTGTTGACTTGAACGGGGTTACTAAAACAGCGACAATTACGAGAGCAACTTATACAGTAAATCCAATTTTGTATACTAATATATACACAATTGGTACCAAAAAAGTCGGTTATATTGTATTCAATAGCTTTACAAATAATGCATCGGCGGCAATTAGTACTGCTTTTGCAAATTTTGCTACACAGGGCGTTACCGAGGCAATTGTAGATTTAAGGTATAATGGCGGTGGGTATGTAAGTACTGCAACGCAAATTATAAATATAATTAGTCCTATGGCTCAAACAGGTAACACCATGTTTTCAACTTATTACAACACTTATCTGCAAAACCTTACTGCCGCCCAGCGTAAAGCTTCTATATTAGCTCATCAGCCTTTATTGGATGATGCAGGTAAGTTGCAGACTTTTACCACGGGTGTAAATGGAAAGTATGCTACTTATGCCGATTTGGATTATTCAGCAACTTCAGCAGATAATGTTGAAAAATTTGCGAAATCAGGTGGCTTAAACTTAAACAGGGTTTACTTTATCGTTACAGGTTCTACAGCATCTGCCAGCGAGCTTACGGTTAACAGCTTAAAACCTGTAATGGATGTTAAATTGATTGGTACAACTACATATGGTAAACCTGTAGGCTTTTTTCCGATAAGAATTGATAAGGTAGACATGTACATTCCTGAGTTTGAAACTAAAAATCAGGCGGGAACAGGCGGTTATTATTCCGGATTAACTGTTGATAAAGAAGCAAATGAAGATTTGACAAAAAACTGGGGTGATGAAAGTGAAACCCTGTTGGCCTATGCGTTACTCTATGCCAAAACAGGTAGTTTTGTAACAACTGCAGCTAAAACGTCGAGTTTGAGTGCTCAATCGACAACATTACCAGAGCGATTATCTGCTGCGGAGATAAAAGTAATAGCAGACCAGCTGGATGAAAACAGTTTTAAAGGCATGATTTACGAACCACATAGAAAGTTTTAAAACGTAAAAGCCCCGATTTTATAATCGGGGCTTTTGCTTTATAACAAAATTTTACTACTGATGTCTTTATTGATGGTAATGTAACCCGGATATTTAACCGGCGTATTTCCAATCATAATGGTTGGTTTAATTTTAATCGTTAATAAACCAAGTTTCTCATCACTTTTAGAACCCTTTTGAGCGGCCTTAATGATGTCGTTTAAAACATTACCATTTGATATCAGACCATAAATGTTACTGCTCATTTGTACAGGAACCGTAATGGTTTGGCCTTGCGGAATGCTAACCGACTGGTTTACAATGCCTTCAGCTAAATCGGTGTTGTTGACCAAAATTTTATATTCGAACTGGTTTATCGCTGCAACATTGCCCGATGGATTGGTGATTTCTAAATTAAGATTAGCCCTTAAAGGAATATCTTTTCTCAATAAACCTAAAGCAACGCCTGGTAAACTTGCCAGGTTAAAATCCTGCTGGTTAATTAATCTACCCAAATCAGAACCTGCCAAAGTAATTTGGTTAACGTTTTTTATTTTGTAAGTGCAATCTTCAAGTGCCTTAATTTGTTGTGCCTGCTTGTTAATCCCACAACCAAATATCGAAATGGTTAGAAAGCAAAGCAATAGTGTCTTTTTCATGTTTAACATAACGCCAAAATATGAAAACTATTTCGGTTACTCATTTATTTTAAAATCAGAATTGATTTTATGGTGCTACGGTCTCAATATCATCACCTTTGCCAGATGGTTTTTCCTGTTCACGTTCACTTTTATCGCGGTCATCAGCTTTATCATCTTTAGCAACATCCTCCGTTTTTTCTTCAGGCGATGGCGCTGCGGCTTTGCCGTTTCCTGCATCAGGTTTCGTTGTTGTACTTGGTTTTTCTGCTGTCGAAGGAACAATTGTTTCCACTAACGACTGCGCATCATCTTGAGGTTTTGGGTGCTTATTCACATCTTGATTTTCCATAAAATTCTTTTCATAACAAAGTGTTGCAGGCAGTATTTTGTTTGCACTTTTTTAATTTTTTTAAAAAAAAGGAGTTTGCCTGATTAAGCGTTTTTCAGGAAAATAGTTTCGATAACATTTGCTAAATCATCACATTTATCAGTTGTTTTTTCAAGCTGACTTAAAATTTCCGATTGTCTGATTAATGAAATGGCATCAATTTCCTTGTCAAATAATAGCGAAATTGATTCTTCGTAAATACGGTCGGCTTTGCTCTCCAGGTGGCCAATCGCTAAGCAGATATCAATAATTAACTGCTTGTTTTTATAATGGCTTATTTCTTTTATGGCAACACAAAGCTGGCTACACATGTTCTGAATGATTTCACTTAGTTTCAGCATCGCTGCATTTGAAGTATCCAGCTGGTAAAGTTCCATGTTTAATGTTGTCGATAGAACATCATCCGCAATATCATCAATAGCTGTTGCAAGGGCATGCACATCCTGCTTATCAAAAGGAACAATAAAACTTTTGTTCAGCGCTTCGTAAATGGTATTGGTTGCTTTGTCGCCTAAAAGCTCCAGTGCTTTGATTTCTTTGGAAAATTTTGCTTTCTGAATTTGTTCCGGAGAACGGATGAAACACACGAGCGCCTGGGAAATTTTCACCAGGTTTTCGGCACCTTGCTCAAACATCGGCTGAAAAGTCTTATCCCTGGGAATAAAAAAACTAAATATCTGGTTCATGTTTCCTTTAAAATATTAGTAAATGTACCTTTGGTATATTAACACAACATCAAGCATGTATTATGATGTTGAAACAAAGAAGATATGAGCATAAGTTTTAGGAAAATTGAGCAGCAGGATAACCACGAATTAGCCGAATTAATCAGAGTAGTTTTCAGGGAATTTAAAATTGACAAACCCGGCACGGTTTACACAGACCCAACTACAGATCATTTAGCTGAGGTGTTTGAAAAAGACGGTTCTGTTTACTGGCTGGCAGAGGAAGATGGTATTCTGCTAGGCGGATGTGGCATTTACCCAACAGATGGATTACCTGAAGGTTGCGTCGAGCTGGTCAAGTTTTATTTATCAGCTGAAGCAAGGGGAAAGGGAATTGGCAAGGCTTTAATGCAAAAAAGCATCGAGTCTGCACAGCATTACGGCTATAACGAAGTTTATCTAGAATCATTTCCCGAACTTTCTACGGCTATTGGTATGTATGAAAAGGCCGGATTCAGAAAGCTCGAAGCTCCTTTAGGAAATTCGGGGCACTTTGCCTGCAACTTGTGGATGTTACTGGTTTTATAATTTATCCATAAAAAGCCTGCGTTGGGATAATTTATAAGGGAGTTGGCATAACAAAATATGGATAGAACAATGCATTTTCGAATTTTATAGGATGAAAAAAACCAAAACCATACTTATACATCTAGTTTGCTGGGTGGCCGTATTGGCCTACTTTTATGGCGAAGTATTAATTAAAGGCGTTACATTGAGGCAATCGGCATTTGATATTTCTATGAATTTTATTCAGATTGTCGAATTTTACATCTGCTATTTATGGGTTTATCCTTCGTTTTTAAAACGTGGTAAACTTCTTCAGCTTATTGGTGCAATTGTTTTCACAATAGGCTTTTTTATTGCTTCCAGGTATTTGATCGAACAAATTTTGTATTTTAAATGGTTTGGTATGATGAATTACTCAGATGACACACCAATTTCAAAATACATATCAGATAACATTTATTTCAGTATTGCCTTTTTAGTCGTTCCCGCTGCGATCTACAGTGTTCAGCAAAATTTTAAATCCGAAAAGGCGCATCAAAAATTAAAAGACGAAGTGGTGAAATCGGAGCTGGCTTTCCTAAAATCGCAGATAAATCCCCATTTTCTTTACAACACCTTAAATTATGTTTATTCATTGGCTATCCCGGTTTCTGATAAGCTCGCCAATGCGGTTCTGCGCCTTTCCGATTTAATGCGTTATACCCTCAATGAAAGTCCCGATGGGATGGTGAATCTCGATAAGGAAATTGATTACCTGGAAAGTTATATAGCGCTTTTCAAAATGCGTTTCGAACCAAATTTTCACGTTGATTTTACAACCGAAGGTGTCTCCTCGCAAAAAGTTGCGGCACTCGTTCTGATCCCATTTGTCGAAAATGCCTTTAAACATGGCGTTTTGAATGACGAAAAGCAACCCATTCGCATCAAGCTGAAAGTACAGCATAAAAGATTAAGCTTTGAGGTTAGCAATAAAATCAATCATGCGCAAAAAGACCATTCTAGTGGGGTGGGTTTGGTTAATGTACACCGAAGACTGGATTTAATTTATCCCGAAAGACATGATTTACTGATTTCGAATAATGGTAATACCTACAAAACAACCTTAATATTAAACTTATGATTCGCTGTTTAGCCGTGGATGATGAAGCCTATGCTTCGGATATTATTGCCACCTTTATTAACAAAACACCTTTTTTGGAGCTCGCCGGTACTACTACAAATGCTTTTGAAGCACTTGCTATGGTGCAGGAAGGTAAAGTTGATTTAGTTTTTCTGGATATTCAAATGCCTGAACTGACGGGCATTCAATTTTTGAAAATTTGTGGCGATAAATGCAAGGTTATTTTAACCACAGCTTATCCCGAGTATGCAATAGATGGTTTTGATTTAAACGTTGTCGATTATTTGCTAAAGCCAATTTCCTACGAACGTTTTTATAAGGCGGCACAAAAGGCACAGCAAATTATTTTGCCGGCAGAATATGAAGTCGTTCCAGCGCCAAACAAAACTGCCGATTTCATTTTTATAAAAGGCGATACCAAAAATAAGTTCATCAAAGTAGACTACAATGAAATATTATACATTGAGGGCTTGAAAAATTATGTATCAGTATACACCGCAAACCAGCGGATTATCACCTATCAATCTTTGCGTGAACTCGAAACGCAATTGCCTCATCCACCATTTTACAGGGTGCACAAATCGTATATTGTCTCGATAGAAAAAATAAAAATGATTGATGGCAATGCCTTATACATCGGCGACCAATCCATCCCGATAGGCGATACTTACCGGGAAGATTTTTTTAAAATTGTAAGAGAAAAGAAGTAAGGGCGCCAAGAGTTACTTTTTTCGAAGCGGTGTTTATAAATTGTTAAGCATATTGTATTGCGATTTTTTTATGTTTGCGGAGAATAAATAATCAAACAATTATGCAAGAAACCAATTCGCTTAACCAGGTTGCTGAATTCCACACCACCTTTAAACACCCAATTCTTGATGCTCCGGTTATACCTTCAAAGCAAAGGGCAAATCTTCGAATTTCACTCCTTGCAGAAGAGCTTAAGGAATTGCAGGAAGCAGTAGAAAATGATGATTTGGTAGAGGTTGCAGATGCACTTTGTGATTTGCAGTACGTGTTGGCTGGTGCAATTCACGAATTTGGTTTGGGCGGAAAATTTAAAACCTTGTTTGATGAAGTTCACCGTTCGAACATGAGTAAGGCTTGCAAAACCATAGATGAGGCGCAGCAAACCATCCAGTTTTACCTGGATAAAGATGGTACAGAATCTTACCATAAGGAAATAGATGGCCTATTTCTTGTTTTCAGAAAAGCTGACGACAAGACACTTAAATCAATAAATTATTCACCGGCAGACTTAAAAGGGTTATTGTTATAAAGTATTTCGGAGATTTTGAAAAGGCTTAAGGAAATTGTAAATGAGCTTAAAATCTCAACGGCAAACGGACAGCAGGGTGCTGAAAAACTGGTTCGTGAATTTATTTTTTATTCGCCAAAAATGCCTTTGCGTTTGCATCAGGAAAAGCTTTTGGCTGATTCAAAACGCTTTACACTTCAAGTTTTTGATACTTATTTTACGCAAAATCAGCTTGATATTAATTGCTTTAGCTGGGGAACTGGCGACATAAAAGTCGTGCTCACGCATGGCTGGGCATCTAAAGCGGCAGATTTTTATGAACTTATTGAAGCCCTTCGAACAATTCATAATTTGGAAATCATCGCCTTTGATGCGCCTGGAAATGGAAGTTCAGTTTCCGAATTTTCAAACCTGATGTTATATGCTGATTCGGTAAAATCAATTGCTGAAAATTATGCAAAGCCTGATTTTCTTATCGGACACTCGCTTGGCGGAATGGCAAACGTTATTGCCCTTCAGGAAGCACAACTTAACCCCAGGTGTTTAATTAGTATTGCGCCTTTAATAAGGTTGAAAGAAAATTTTCAGCAGAGTATGGATTTAGTAAATATTAATCCCACAGGACAAGAAAAATTTTTTAAGAATTTTAATGAGGAATTTCCTGTAAAGGCAGAACATTTTAACCTGACAAAATTATATAATCCGGATACAGATTTTTATCATTTTCTGGCTTATGACATGCTAGACCACATTTCACCTTATCCATTTCTCGCAGAATTTCTGGCAAGGAATACAGCGATAAAAGCAAAAGATTACCATGATGCCGGACACTATAAAATTCTAAAATCTCAAGCGGTAATTAGTGATGTTTTAAACATCATAAATTCATTATGCTAAAAACCTTAACCTAATTTCTTTTTATATTGCGGCGATGAATGGAGAAAACTCAAAGCCTTTAGCGCAGGCGAATAATCCCTTTGATTATATTTTAAAGGATTTTAACCTGAAAAACCTGAGCAATCTTTTCATTTTAAAACACCTCAACCATCAGGTTTACACAGATGTTAAAGGATTCTTCAACCTCGTTCCTGAGCAAATTGAGATAAACTATGCTGCTTTTAGTTACCCATCGACGCCACAAGCTTTTCCTATTGTGCAGGTTCAGCAGGCACATAATTCGGTTAAGTTATCCTGCAGGTGTGAAGCGCCAAAAAACAAGCTTTGCGAACACCAGGCTCAGGTTTTATACAATATATTGCAACGTAAGGATTTACTTATTTTCTTTGACGAGAACCTCCGCCGGCAAAAACTAGTAAAAATTGCAGCCGACTATGGTTTGGAGCAGGAAGAAAATCTGGATAAGCTTTTCATCCTGAAAATGGAGAATAACGTACTAACGGTATTGCCAAAAATTGTTGCATTGCAGGCTTTTGATACAGAAGCCGAGCAAGCACTTAAAGCTGCTTTACTTCCGGCAAAAAAGCCGATTAACAAATTAGTAAATCCGGACAAAGGACAACTCCTGCTGGTTTTGGCGAACCACCGTTACTACAATAACCTTAATATAGAACTTTTCAGTGCCCAACTAACAAAAACAGGAAAGCCTAAGAACCCTTTAAAACCTTTGAATCCAGCGGATTTTATTTTTAAAACGGAAGATAGTGCCGAACTTAAGTTTTACACCGGAATAACTAAATTCCAAAATAATTACAGCACGGAAAATGTTTCTACAGAACTCGAAGCTTTAAAAACGATAGTAAATAATCCTTTAAAGATTCCGGTTTATGTTCATGATAATAAACAACATTCCAGCATACAGGCGGCTTCAATTTATCCGGTAGAACTGCATACGTTTGATGGAGATTTGCATTTGTCGGTGAATCAAAAGGATGATTTTTTTGAAATTAATGGTCGTTTGATAATTAACGGGAATGCTTATTCGCTTGATAATCTCGTTATCAGATATAACTATTTTATACAATTGAAAAACCGACTTTACTTATTGGGTAATGCTGATTTGGTAAAGGTAATAGGTTTTTTTGTGAAGCAAAGCAATCGGTTGGTTATTCACAAGAGTAAATATCCGGCGTTTCAGAAGAATATTCTTATTCAATTGGAAAATAATATTCACGTTGATTATTCATATCTGAAACCAGCCACTCCGAGGCAAATAGAGGAGAAGGGTTTTGATTTAGAGATAGAAAAGCTTGTTTATTTGTCTGAATCGGAAGATTATATTTTGATTACGCCTGTTATGCGTTATGGCAATCTTGAAATTCCGGTGTTGTCAAAAAAGAAAATTCAGGCACAAGATAAATTCGGTAATCTCTTTACCCTCCATCGTGATGAAGAGGCAGAGTTACAATTTACCGCAGAAATAATAAGGCAACATCCGTTTTTTTATGATCAGGAGACAAACGATTCCTATTATCTTCACCGAAAAAGATTTCTGGAAGAATTATGGTTTTTAGATGCATTTGAAGCCTGGAGAAGTAAGGATATACATATTTTAGGTTTTAACCAACTGAAAAATAACAAGCTCAGTCCTTTTAAAGCGAATATTAACATTGAAGTTTTAAGCGGTACAGACTGGTTTGAAACTAAGGTAAAAGTTAAATTTGGTAAGCAAAATGTTGCGCTTAAGCACCTGCATAAATCGATTAGAAACAAAAGCAAATTTGTTACGCTTGACGATGGAACGCAAGGCATTCTGCCTGAAGAATGGATTAACAAGTTTACAGATTATTTTACTGCGGGCGAAATTGTTGATGACACTTTACGCACCCATAAAATTAAGTTTGCATCGATAAATGATTTATATGAAGATGCTTTGCTTGATGGAAAGGTAAAAAATGAGCTTAAAAATTTCAAACAAAAATTTGAAGGCCAGGATTTAGCTACCTACATCGAAGCGCCAAAGGAACTAAATGCCACACTTCGTACGTACCAGAAAGATGGCTTAAATCGCCTCAATTTTTTAGATGATTTTAATTTCGGTTCTATACTTGCCGATGATATGGGATTGGGTAAAACCATTCAGGTAATTGCCTTTATTTTAACCCAACGAACAAAAGTTCAGCATAATACCAATCTTATAGTTGTTCCTGCATCTTTAATTTTTAACTGGAAAGCTGAGGTAGAAAAATTTGCTCCATCCATCAGGGTTAAAACGATATATGGTAGTTACCGGGATAAACAACTAAACGATTTCGATGAATTTGAAATCATCCTGACCTCCTACGGCACATTGCTTTCGGATATCCGTTTCCTGAAAGATTATCGTTTTAATTATATTTTTCTCGATGAATCGCAGAACATAAAAAACCCCGAATCCCAGCGCTATAAAACGGTACGGATGCTGCAATCCAGAAATAAGGTTGCCCTTACCGGAACACCGATTGAAAACAATACTTTCGATTTATACGGGCAACTTTCTTTCGCCTGTCCGGGTTTATTTGGTAGTAAACAGCAATTTGCAGATTTATATTCTACCCCGATAGATCAATTTAAAGACAGTAAAAGAGCAGCCGAACTGCAAAAAAAGATTGGTCCTTTTATTTTAAGGCGAACCAAAGAACAGGTTGCCAAAGAATTGCCCGATAAAACAGAAGTAATCCTTTATTGTGAAATGGGCGAGGAGCAACGGGAAGTTTATGAAGCGAATAAAAAGGAAATTCAGGATTATATTTTAGGTAAAACTGAGGATGAATTGCCTAAAAGCTCGATGCATGTTTTAAAAAGCATTACCCGGTTAAGGCAGATTTGTAACTCTGCAGCCTTGTTGGCTGATGGAAAATCCTACCTACAGGCATCATCAAAAATCGATGTTTTGGTAGAACAAATTCAGGTTAAAGCGGCGACGCATAAAATTTTAGTATTCTCGCAGTTTGTAACCATGCTCGATTTAATCAAAAAAGAGCTTGAAATAAAAGGCATAAAATATGAATACCTCACCGGCCAAACCAAAAAGCGGCAAGAAGTGGTACAATCTTTCCAGAATACCGATGTTCCGGTATTCTTAATTAGTTTAAAGGCCGGCGGAACAGGCTTGAATTTAACGGAGGCAGATTATGTTTACCTGGTTGATCCCTGGTGGAACCCAGCCGTAGAGAATCAGGCCATTGACCGGGCTTACCGCATTGGGCAGCATAAAAATGTAATGGCTGTCCGGCTGATTTGCCCCGACACCATTGAAGAAAAAATAATGAAACTACAGGCCGTGAAAAAAGATTTGGTGAAAGATTTAATTCAGAATGAAAACGGTATGTTTAAAAATTTAACTAAACAGGAATTATTAGGATTGTTAAGTTAACTTACATCTCTTTAGTTAAAGAAAGTTAAAACGTTTTTTAAATTTTAACTTTAAACCTATAGTTAAGAAACTCAACAACATTCAAACTTTTCACTATTTTCCATTTTGTTTTTTCTCCTAGGAATTCTGGTTTTTCCAGGCCGCTTTCATCGGCGGCTTTGGTATAAAAATCTTGCTTTGTTGGATGGTTTGGCGAACAGGCATTATAAACTCTTCCGAATGCCTGCATTTCTAAAATGGAAACTGCTATTCCTACAGCATCAATTTGATGAATCAGATTTACTGGTGCCAGCCCGTTTGGCACATTGCTCTTGCCTGCAAAAAATCTTCCCGGATTTCTTTCCGGGCCGATTAAGCCTGCAAAACGGATGATGGTAAAGTCTTTGGGGTATGTACGTTGTAAAATATGTTCAGCTGCTACCATAACCTTTCCTGAATCTGTGTCGGGATTGGTTTGCGTATTCTCGTCAACAATTTTGTTTTCATCGCCGTAAACACTTGTCGAGCTGACTAGAATTAGCTTCGCCTGTGCATTCCTCGAACTTTCTAAAATAGATTTGATTTTAGCGGGATAACTTTCCAATTCGGCAGAATTTCGTTTAGGCGGAATGCAGACAAAAAGGACGTCACAATCAAAAAAAGCATTACTGGCAGAAATTTCCTTACTGGTGAAATTAATTATGAAGGGTTCAATGCCGGCTTCCGCCAGTCTGGAAATTTTCTCAGGGCTAGTTGTAGAACCCTTAACCTGGTAGCCTGTTGAAATCAATTTTTTGGCAAGCGCAAATCCGAACCATCCGCAACCCAGAATAGAAACTTTTCTTATATCCATTTCAGCATTAGTCAAACTAACCTTTTTCAATGTTATAGCATGCCCTGCATCTAGGTTCGTAGCTTTCCTTTTCTCCTAAAAGTACGGTAGATTCATCGGCAACGGTACGGTAACTATATAAGGCAGGGTTTCCACAGCAAACACAAACTGCGTTTACTTTGGTTACGTGTTCTGCAATGGCCATTAATGCAGGCATTGGGCCGAAGGGTTTTCCAGTAAAATCCATATCTAGCCCTGCAACTATCACCCTAATGCCTTTAAGCGCTAGTTTGTTACATACATCCGGCAACTCATTGTCAAAAAATTGCGCTTCATCAATGCCCACCACCTGGGTATTTGCACCCAATAAAAGGATCGCTGAAGCGCTATCAACCGGTGTAGAATTTATCGAATTCAAATCGTGCGAAACCACAGCGCTTTCGTGGTAACGCGTATCTGTACGTGGCTTAAAAATTTCGACATTTAACTTTGCAATCTGTGCTCTTTTTAATCTGCGAAGCAATTCTTCTGTTTTTCCCGAAAACATAGAGCCGCACACCACTTCAATGCTTCCTGAAAATTCACCTCTTCTTCTAAAATTTTGTTCGCTGAATAACATGCTCAATTCTTTATTTTCTTTGTCGTCTGATATTTTTTAAACCGAACAAATATCACAATTAAGTGTTATTTTTGGGTACATAGTTACCAACATAAATCACCTAAAAAATCGTTTAATTTTTATGATGAACCAACAAGATATTTTCAGAAAGATAGGTAGTATTTTAACCGAACTTAACGAGCAGTACGAATTCCTGTCTCGAAATCCTGAAAAGTTGAATGAATTAGAGGTGGAACTTTTTCTGGCAAATGCCGATTTTCTTGCAGATCACGTTAAAATCGTAAAGAAACTTAATACCTTATCGGCCAAAGCGATGGCAGAAACCGATACTAGTTTATTGCTTAAAGAACAAAATACAATTATTTTGCCTGAACAAAGTTTTCAGCAGGAAGATTTGGCGCCGCAGGCTGGGCAACTTGAAGAAATTGCAACAGCCGAAGAAGAGGAGGAGCGGGTTGATGTTATGCCTGAAGAAGAGTTATTTGAAAATGACATTATTCATGAGCAGAAGACTGAAGAATTAATAGAAAAGGATTTTTTTAAACCTGACCAGGAATCTAAAAGTTTTGAATTTGTTTTAGGTAACAATAGTAATGATGATAAATTTGACTACGAAGAAAAGTCTGTTGATGAAATTTTCGACCGACCTTTAAGCAAGGCCGAGGAAGAAATTCTTGCACAGAAAAAAAGAATTCAAGCGCAAGAGCAGGAACCAGTTAAACAAGAACCCCTGGCTACCGATGAGGATGAAATCGGTCCGGAACCATTCTTAATTCCGCATGAACAGGAACATCCTGTAACCCAACCGGAAGTTGAAACCCTGTTTGCTCAAAAAGAAACCGAACCTATTGAGGCCTTAAAAGCTGTAAATTTTGATGATGATGTAATTTCTCCGCCAGTTGATATGGAGACCGAACGCCCGGTATTTACGCCTCACGCGGTTCCGGTAAAACCTATAGAAGAGCCAGTTGCTCCAAAAGCCTCGCCATCATTAAATGATTTGCTCGCGAAAACAAATAATGCTCAAAATGAACCTGTTAAGGCGCCAATTAGCGATTTGAAACAAGCCATAAGTTTAAATGAAAAATTACTTTTTATAAAAGACTTGTTTAGTGGTTACAATATGGCTTATTCTGAAGCATTGGATATTGTTAACAAAATGCCCAATTTCGATTCAGCAGACAGCTTTCTGCAAAATAATTATGCGGTTAAGAACAACTGGGCTTCGAAGCAGTCTACTGTCGATCAGTTCTACGAATTACTAAACAGAAGATTTAGCAGATAGTCATCAACGGCTTGAAATTCTATTAGAAGGTAATAATATTTCATTTTAAATCTTAAATTGTGGTATAAATCAATTTTTGAGCTAAGATGCATACGTTATTACCTTTTTTTCTTGCAATGATTCTGGCCATCGTGTTATTAAACATGTGGGCACGTAAAATAAAAGTTGCTTATCCGATATTACTAGTGGTTGCTGGATTACTCGTTAGTTTTATTCCGGGTTTGCCAGCGGTTAAAATAGATCCTGATTTAATATTTTTCATCTTTCTGCCGCCACTACTTTTCGACGCCGCATGGTCAATTTCATTTAAGGAAATGAAGAAATGGTATCGCATAATTACCAGTTTTGCCTTCCTTGTGGTCTTTTTCACAGCTTTATCAGTAGCTTTAGTTACCAATTATTTTATACCAGGGTTTACAATAGCACTTGGCTTTGTGCTTGGCGGCATTGTTTCCCCGCCAGATGCGGTCAGTACCGGCGCCATTACAAAGTTTGTTAAAATACCCCGTTCAACCTCAGCAATTCTGGAAGGTGAAAGTCTGTTGAATGATGCATCATCGCTAATTATTTTTCGCTTCGCTTTAATTGCTGTCGGTACCGGCCAATTTATCTGGTTTGAAGCTGCATCTAGCTTTATATGGATGGTTGTTGGTGGCGTTGGATTAGGTCTTTTCCTCGGCTGGCTTTTTGTTCAGGCGCATAAACGCTTACCTACGGATGCACCTTCTGATACGGCACTCACCCTAATTGAGCCATACATAATTTACTATATCGTTGAGCAGTTGCACAGTTCGGGGGTATTGGCCGTGGTGGCAGGTGGCTTATACATGTCATCAAAACGGCTTGTATTTTTAAATAGCGCCAGCCGTATAAAAGGCCTGAGCGTTTGGGAGAGTTTTGTTTTTATCTTAAATGGCGTCGTGTTCCTGATAATCGGTCTTGAACTTCCTGAAATTGTAGCCGGCATACGTTCTAAAGGAATTCCACTGGAAACTGCAATTGGTTATGGTGTTCTGGTAACCGCCGTGTTGATTGCCGCAAGAATGCTAAGTAGCTACGCGGCTTTGTTTGCAACAATGATTTTTCGCCCCAGTGTAATGCCCCATGCTTCATCAAAGACCCGACGATGGCTTATGCCGACATTATTGGGCTGGACAGGGATGCGTGGCGTGGTATCACTTGCTGCGGCTTTAGCAATTCCCATCACTTTTGATGATGGAAGGTTGTTCCCTCAAAGAGATTTAATACTCTTTATTACTTTCGTAGCCATTTTACTTACGCTACTCGTACAGGGATTAACATTACCGTTCATCATAAACAGGAGCCATTTATTTGACGGGGTTTTTGCTGAAACCCAGGAAGAAACTGCTCGCAAGGAAATGAAACAAGGGTTAAAAAAGCACGTTTACGCATTTTTGAAAGATAAATACGAACACGGTATGCAGGGACATGTCGTTATTGAGAAGTTTTTAAAACAGTGGGAAGAAAGGGCGAAAGCAAGCGATGACAGTTGGATGAATGAAGAAACTAAAATGGTTTTTGTTGAAATGCTTGAAAGCCAACGGAAATATTTAACCGGGTTAAATCAGGATCCTAATTTCGATGAAGAGATTATCCGCCAGCAACTTTATCAGATAGATTTAGAAGAGGAGCGACTAAAAATTATATAATAAAAAGGGATTCATTTCTTACTTGCTACGATTAAATAAAGCCCATACGGTTTGAATCTAATTTTAAAAAGATAAAAAGCAATATGGTAAAGCTCCATAAAGATGATCCTCCGTAACTTATCAAGGGCAAGGGAATACCAATAACTGGTATAATTCCGATGGTCATTCCGATATTGATAAAGACGTGAAAAAATAATATACAAGCTACGCTGTAACCATAAACCCTCGAAAAGGTTGAACGCTGCCTTTCTGCCAGGTTAATTAGTCTGAGTAATAGAAAACTGTAAAGGGCAATCACAATGGAGCAGCCCAAAAATCCCCATTCTTCACCAATGGTTGAAAAGATAAAATCGGTACTTTGTTCGGGAACATAGCCATATTTTGTTTGTGTTCCCTGCAGAAAACCTCTTCCAGTTGCCTGGCCGGAGCCGATGGCAATCTGCGATTGAATTACGTTATAGCCCGCACCTTTATTATCCGTTTTAAGGCCAAGCATCAATTCAATGCGGCTTCGCTGGTGTGGTGCAAGTACCTTTTCATAGGCAACCTTTATCAGGAAAAGGTATCCTATAGCCACAAGGGTTACAAATACAGTGGTAATGATTAGCTTCTGTTTACGTTTGTTGGCATAGATAAAAAGTGCTGCAACGGCGATAATAAACAGGATTAAAATATAGGTAGGGATGAGAAAATCGGCTACGAAAAGTACAATCATTCCCAAAAATATCAGCAGGAAATAACCTGATAGCCCTTCACGATATAGGGGAAACATAAAGGCAAGAAATACAAGGGCTGAACCGGTATCGGGCTGCAACATGATTAATAATAACGGGGCGCCAACAATTAATCCAGCAATTAAAATAGACTTAAAATCTCTGAATTTAGGATTAAAAGTACCGACATATCTTGCCAGTAAGAGTGCTGTACCAAATTTCGCGAATTCGGCAGGTTGCAATTTGAATGACCCAATAGCAATCCAAGCCTGATTTCCGGCAACTTTATTTCCGATAAGCAATACCGCGAGCAGCAACAGCAATGTGCCGCCATATATAAAAGGAGAGAAGACGTTAAAAAGTCTTCCATCGAACAATAAGATTGATAAACCTAAAATTAAACCTGTTATAATATAAATCAATTGCTTACCATAAAGTGCCGTAAAACTGAATACGGCAGTATGTTCTGGCGGAACGGAGGCATAAATATTTACAAAACCAATGGTACACAGGGCGATGTAAATCAGAACGGTTATCCAATCTACATTAAAGAAAAATCTGTTGCCTTGTTGCTGCATCATTTTTTATTGGATTCGGGTTTAGTGTTTACCTCTGGTTTCTTTAATAATTGCGCCGAAATTGGCCTTTTTGCGGTAGCGGAGTTCAGCCTAATGCTGTCATTTAAGCGTTTAATAGAATCTGTTTTCCTAATAATCAAGCTATCTGCTTTGGTAAGTTTGAGTTTTTTAGCTTTATCGATTAATGGCGGAAGAAGATTCTGGTTTTTCATCCATTCAACCTGATTCGCTCTGGCACCACTCACAGCCCCTTTTATGTACTTTTCGACCATGTAACTCGCAATGGGCGCTGCAAATGTACTTCCGAAACCCGCGTTTTCTACAATTACCGCAATCGCAATTTTTGGATTATCGCGTGGCGCAAACCCAATAAATACAGAGTGGTTTTTGCCATGTGGATTTTGGACTGTTCCTGTTTTGCCACACATAATAAGATCGGGAATCCGGGATAAGGTGGCCGTTCCCCATGCACTGTTTACACAATCCTGCATGCCATCAATAACCGGCTCAAAATATTTAGCGTCGACGCCAACAAAGTTCTTCTCCTTATATTCTTTTTTAATTTTATCACCCATGGCCTTTATCAGGTGTGGTTTAATGTAATAGCCACGGTTAGCAATAATCGCCATTGCATTGGCAATTTGTAATGGCGTGGCCGTAATCTCCCCCTGACCGATAGCCTGTGAAATTACTGTCGTATAACCCCAGCGTTTGCCATAAATCTTATCGTAATGATCTGCATTGTAAAAATAACCTTGCTTTTCGAAAGGCAAATCAATATCAAGTTTTTGACCGAATCCGAATTTTGCAATTTTATCACGCCAATCCTGATAGGTTGCACGTTGATTTTTCATACCATTTTTGGTAATTAGTTTCTGAAAAACATGGCAGAAGTAAGTGTTACAGCTGCGGGCAATCCCTCTTCGCATACTTATGTTTCCATCTACGTGTTCACATTTTACCTTGTGGTTGCCGGCCATGTAGTATCCAGGACAGTTAAAAGTTGAATTTACATCAATAACACCTTCCTGCAAAGCTAGCAGTGCATCAATAGGTTTAAAAGAAGAACCGGGAGGATATTTCCCTTGTATCGGTCTTACAATGGAAGGTTTGTAAGGATTACCAATTAAATCCATATAGTTATTTCCCTGACTTCTTCCAACAAGTAAATTGGGGTCATAACCCGGACTGCTTACGAAGGCAAGTATCTCGCCACTTTCAGGTTCAATGGCAACGATAGCGCCTACTTTATTTTTCATCAACTCTTCTCCAAGTTTTTGAACTTGGATGTCAATCCCTGAAATAAGCCGCTCTCCTGAAACTGCATTTACATCATATTTTCCATCCGCATAACTGCCCTGTGGGGTATTTTTAGCATCATAAACGGTGTTTACAACGCCTTTTTCGCCCCGCAGTATTTCTTCATAGGAACGCTCTAGTCCGCTTTTTCCAATATAATCGCCAGCTCGATAATAACCTTCTGATTTTTCAATATCGTCCTGGTTCACCTCCTTAACGTAACCAAATAACTGGCCCGCTACGCTATCCGGATAATGACGAATGGTTCTGTCTTGAGTAGAAAAACCGGGGAAGCGGTACATAATTTCCTGTAGGCGGGCATAACTCTGAACGGAAATCTGCTTTGAAAACGGTGTAGCCTGGTAATTAGATTTAAGCTTAGCCTTTCTCATATTTTTGCGCACATCCTCTACTGAGATTTCCAGTGCATTTGCCAGTGCAACGGTGTCAAAAGATTTAACCTCGTTAGGGATAACCATCAAATCGTAAACAGGCTCGTTTTGAACAATAACCCTCATTTTGCGATCTAATATGGCACCACGGGCAGGGTATTTAAATTTTTTCTTCAGCACATTACTTTCAGCCGCAACAAAGGCCTTGTCGCTCACTATCTGGATATAAAAAAGCTTAGCCAGTAAAATAATAGCGATAACAATAAATAAACCCTGAACGATGTACTTTCGATTAAATAATTGCTCCATTAGCGGGATGTTCTTTTATAGAAAATAAACTCGACCAATAAAATTAACAGGAGCGTAAAGATACAACTTAAGCCGCATCTCATTAAGGTATAACCAATTTCTGTTACCCTGAATGTTTCTAAAAAGAATAGTACGAGGTGATGCGTAATTACACAAAGAAATGCATACAGCGAAAACCACTGAAAGCCCATATAACTTAATGATGGTTCCGGATCATCAATGGCATCTTTATTTAAACTGATGGAAATGAATGATATTCTCACAAAGGCCAGCACCACGCATGCCGTTGCATGTACACCCATAGTATCGTAGAATGCATCGAGTGTTAAGCCGGTACCGAAAGCCAATAAATACAAAAGAATATTCGGGATACCAAATGGAAGCAGGAGCAAGAAAAGCACATAAATGAAAGGTGTAGACAGATCATAAAAACCCATGTTTTTGAGCAGAAATATTTGCACAAAAAGCAAGATAAACCATCTGATGATGTTTATGATTATAACTCTGCTGTTCATTCTTTAGGCTTAACAGGGTTTTCTAAAAGTTCTTGTTCCTTTGCCAGTTTATTTTTGATAACGTAAACGTATTGCAAGGTGGAGAAATCGTTAAATAAATTCAGTTCAGCAGATAAAAAATTATCGTTGGTCGCGATGTTGGTTTTGCTAAGTTTTCCTACCGGTATCCCTGCCGGAAATTTTCCGAAACCTGAAGTTACCACAGTATCACCTACATTCATTTTAATGTGGTTTGGAACTTCCTTGATAAATGCTTTACGGATATCAAAGTTATTGTCGCCCCAAACAAGCGAGCCCAATGCATTGCTTTTTTTGATATTAACACTAATTTTGGTGTCTTTATGCAATAAGGATTGGATGGTTGCCAGGTGTGAAGAAACATCACGTATAAAGCCCACAACACCTTTTTGAGGTGAAATTACCGCCATTCCTGTCTCGAGACCATCCAGAGTTCCTTTATTAATGGTCATAACGTTATTCCTCAGCGTTATGGAATTTTTAACAACCTTAGCGGCAAGACAGGTGTACTGTTGATTGGTTGTGGTATCAATTACTTTAACATCTCTGGCAGAATCGACTGTCGTTAAGGCCAGTAGCGTTGTTTTAAGCTTCGCATTTTCGGCCGCAAGACTATCGTTCACTTTTCCTAAATTTAAATATCTTTTAAAAACATTTAACCTTTCATAAGCTGTACCAACAACTTCATTTGTAGAATTTAAGGTTACGCTCCGTTGATAGGAATTATTTTTAACCGTTAAATAGATACCGATTATAAAAAATATAATAAATAAGAAAAATGCGTTGTATCTGTTTATGAAAATCCAAAGGTTACGCATTTAGTGATGGGTTATAAGTTTTACCTTGTAAGTTACAAGACCTAAAACTTATAACTTACAAGGTACAACAAGATTTATTGCATTAAGAATTTATAGGTTCCGATGTTTTTAAGCGCAATACCGGTTCCGCGAACAACTGCACGCAATGGATCTTCAGCAACGTGAACAGGTAATTTTGTTTTGGCTGCAACACGTTTATCCAAACCTCTTAACAAAGCACCACCACCTGTTAAATATATACCAGTTTGGTAAATATCAGCAGAAAGCTCCGGTGGAGTAATTTCCAGTGCTTTTAAAATAGCTTCTTCAATTTTCGAGATTGATTTATCCAGGCAATGTGCAATTTCTGTGTAAGAAACGGTAATCTGTTTTGGTACACCAGTCATTAAATCACGTCCCTGAACTGCGAAATCTGCGGGCGCATCCTGTAATTCGGGTAAAGCGGCTCCAACTTCAATCTTAATTTTTTCAGCTGTCCTGTCTCCAATCATTATGTTGTGCTGGCGGCGGATGTAATTGACGATGTCCGAATCGAAATTATCTCCCGCTACGCGGATAGATTGATCGCAAACGATACCAGACAAAGCGATAACTGCGATTTCTGTTGTACCACCGCCGATATCGATAATCATATTACCCATTGGTTCTTCCACATCAATTCCAATACCTACAGCAGCAGCCATCGGCTCATGAATCAGGTAAACTTCTTTTGCCCCTGCAATTTCTGCAGAGTCACGTACGGCACGTTTTTCAACCTCCGTAATACCAGATGGAATACAAATAACCATTCTCAAAGACGGGAACATCCAGCCTTTACCACCATTAAGCATGCGGATCATGCCTTTAATCATCGCTTCAGCAGCGTTGAAATCGGCAATTACACCATCTTTAAGTGGGCGAACAGTTTTAATATTATCGTGGGTTTTACCCTCCATCTGCATCGCCTGGCGGCCAATAGCGATAACTTTGTTTGTTGTGCGGTCAAATGCAACGATTGATGGTTCATCTACAACCACTTTGTCGTTATGTATAATTAGGGTATTCGCTGTGCCCAAATCAATGGCAACTTCTTGCGTAAACCAGTTAAATAATCCCATGTAGAAGGTTTTTTTCTTTATTTGTTAAATCTATACTATTCCTAATGTAAAAATAGCTTTTTTATTGTTTTAAGTTTTATTTTCATCACTCATTTAACTGATTTTGTTGCAATTAAAATAATTTGAAAATAATCTTTGTCAATGCAGCGGAATAAAAAGCTTTCGTGCCACTAATTAACCTTCAGCTTAATTAAAACTAATGTTTGAAGTGCCTAACACCGGTTGTAACCATCGCAATGCCTTTTTCATTCGCTTTCGCTACCGAATCAGCATCTTTGATTGAGCCTCCTGGCTGTAAAACGGCTGTAATACCGGCATCGGCAGCAATTTCAACGCAATCAGGGAAAGGGAAAAATGCATCCGATGCCATTGAACTTCCTTTAACACTGAAACCGAAAGAGGCTGCTTTTTCAATTGCTTGTCTTAAGGCGTCAACACGAGAAGTCTGGCCAACGCCACTTGCGATTAATACATCATCCTTAACCAGCACAATTGTATTTGATTTTGTATGTTTTACAATTTTATTAGCGAAGTACAAATCTTTTAATTCCTGCGCTGTAGGCGCTTTTTCCGTTACAGTCGTCATTTGCTCCGGACCTTCGATAATTAAATCCTTATCCTGTTCAATAACGCCGTTTAATAAAGTTTTAAATTGCTTTTTGCTTAAATCGACATTATTACGTTGCAAAATTACCCGGTTTTTCTTTTTGCTGAATAATTCAATTGCTTCAGGTTGGTAAGCAGGGGCAATTAATACTTCAAAGAATAGGTTGTTAATTTCCTGAGCCGTTTCTAAATCAACCTCGACATTGGTAATTAAAACGCCACCGAAAGCCGAAACCGGGTCGCAAGCCAGAGCATCTAACCAGGCTTGTTTAACAGTAGGGCGGGATGCAATACCACAAGCATTGGTGTGCTTTAAAATTGCGAAAGTCGGGTCTTCGAACTCATCAATCAATGCAACTGCAGCATCAACATCAACTAAGTTGTTATAAGAAAGTTCTTTGCCATTTAATTTGGTAAACATGGCATCTAAATCGCCATAAAATACGCCACCCTGGTGCGGATTTTCGCCATAACGTAAGGTTTTAGCTTCCGTTACACTTTGCTTAAACACATCAAGAGGTTCTTCGGTATTAAAATAATTGAAAATTGCGGTATCGTAGTGAGAAGACGTATGGAAAGCGATTTTTGCAAATGATTTACGCTGTGCTAAAGTCGTTTCGCCGTTTTGTTCTTCCAGTTGAGCTTGTAGAGTAGGGTAGTCGTTTTTAGAAGCAATTATTACAACATCGTTAAAGTTTTTGGCTGCTGCACGTATTAATGAAATACCACCGATATCGATTTTCTCAATAATTTCCTCTGGTGTTCCACCTGCTTTCAGGGTTTCTTCAAAAGGATATAAATCAACAATTACCAAATCAATTTCAGGGATTTCGTATGCTGCAATTTGCTCCTTATCACTTTCTAAACCTCTTCGGTTTAAAATGCCACCAAAAACTTTTGGATGAAGCGTTTTAACTCTTCCACCTAAAATAGAAGGATAGCCCGTTAAATCTTCAACAGCCGTAACAGGCAAGTTTAAATCTTTAATAAACTGCTCGGTACCACCTGTAGAAAATAATTGCACACCTTGAGCGGCTAACAATTTTACCAATGGTGCTAAACCATCTTTATAATATACTGAAATTAAAGCGTTTTTGATTTTAATGGATTGACTCATTCTACTGTAAATTTTGAGCCGCAAAGGTAGTAAAACAGGATTGTTTTTTTGTTATGGTAACCGTAAAAAATGGAACATCTTGTTTTAAGGATCTAAATTTAATAAAGCAAAGCTATGATAATTATCAACTGATTTTAAGGAGTACGCTTAACATCCTGATTCTAACTTTTAATACCAGGCATTAAAACAAAATAATGCCTATAGCTAAAAAGAATATGTCTGGGTTACTTTTGCCTTTCAGAACATCCCGTTCCTCAAAATGGGGTTTCCAAAGGCATATACTGAGGAAATATTTTCTCAATCTTTACATTGGGAAGTATTATGCCCTTTTTTAACCTGAACTGGAGTGGGTTTTTGTTACTTGGCTACAGAACCAGTATTTTACAAATCCGGCATTTGCAGGGATTGAAAGCGGATGGGAGTTGAACGGCGCTTACAAAGCACAATGGACTGCAATAGAAAATGCGCCTTCAATGCAGGCAATTACTGCCGCTTATGGTTCGAAAAGTAAAAAGGTAGGAATTGGCATCAATTTATTTAATGATAAGGCAGGGGTGGTGCAAAACACAAGCGTGAAGCTTACATATGCTTTCCATCTACCCTTAAATGAAGGGGATAACTTTCTTGATTTTGGGATTTCTGCTGGTATTGCAGACGAATGGATCGATTTTGACAAGGTAAGAGGCGATTATTCAGATCAATCGCTTTATAACTTTAATCAGCGAAAAATGTACTTCGATGGTGATTTTGGGGTAGCTTATAGAACAGAACATTTGACTGTGCAGGCAAGTCTGCCAAATTTGAAGCGTTTGCTAGATCGTGACCTTGAACGTAACTTAGCTGATAGATCTATATATATGGCTGCGTTGGCCTATAAATTTATCAACAAAAGTGGCTTGAATGCGCTACATATTATCGAGCCACGAGTAACTTACAGAGGAGTAGAAAACTACAAGGATATTATAGATGCCGGGGCAAACCTTGAATTTTTTGGAAACAAATTGTTAATGAGCGGAATGTACCATAGCACTAATAGTGTAACTATAGGAGCAGGTACAACCTATAAAAATAAGTTAACCATATTAACACAGTACACTACGAATACTGCTGACCTTCAGGGGTACAGTAATGGCGAATTCGAAATAGCGCTTAAATATAATTTCAGATAGCCACTGCGTTTAATTATATCAGGTTTGAAAATGAATGGTGAGGAAAACAGGTGGATAACTGAAAATTTTCCAGTTTAACGGTAATGCATATCTGGGATTTGCATTACCGTTAAATTATAGCTGTCGGGATAAATTAATTTGCCATTTCCAGTTGTTTTTACTTTTTGATTTTTTTAACAAGGCTTTCTACAATACGAGGATAATGTAAATGTTCCAGTTGCTGGCCCTTAAACTTCACCATTTCCAGGTTGTCATTTTTATCTATTTTATATTTTGCCTGGTAAATGTATTCGCCTTCATCGTAATTTTCATCAACATAATGAATGGTTATACCGCCTTCGGGCTCGCCTGCGGCCATTACCGCATTATGAACATTATCGCCGTACATGCCTTTGCCGCCAAATTTTGGCAAAATAGCAGGGTGAATATTTATTATCCTGCCGGGATATGCAGCGATTAAATTTTTAGGAATGAGCCATAAGAAACCTGCAAGAACTATGAAATCAATGTCGAGATTTTTAAGTAAATCAATAACTTCATCAGTTTTATAAAATTCGTGTTTATCAAAAATATGACTTGGAATTTCGAAGTTATCCGCTCTTTGCAGAACATAAGCATCAGCATTGTTGGTTAATACCAGAGCGATTTCAATATCGGTACTTCGTTTAAAATGCTCCATAAGTTTCTGGGCATTAGAGCCCGAACCCGAAGCAAAGATGGCTATTCGTTTTTTCACTCAAAATTCGTTTTCCCCAAAAATAGCATTTTTAAGCAGCTATTTTCAGCTGATGTTATTTTTTATCATATTAATTTATGTTACCATTTCCGGGGGAAATTAACGTATTTTTGATTCGCAGGTAAAGGGTGAAAAAAAATAGATAAAAAAATTAAAAGTGTTTTGTAATTTAAAAACATTAATCCTATATTTGCAACCCGAATTATAGGAAACGATTAAGAAAAAAATAAAGGCTAAATTAAAATGGCAAATCATAAATCTTCATTAAAAAGAATTAGAGCAAACGCTACAAAACGTTTACGTAACAGATATCAGGCAAAAACTACACGTACTTTTATTAAAAGATTACGTGCAGCAGAAGATAAAAAAACTGCTTCAGATTTATTGCCTAAAGTAATTTCTATGCTAGATCGTTTAGCTAAGAAAAATGTTATTCACAAAAACAAAGCAGCTAATAACAAATCAAAATTAACGAAATTCGTTAACGGTTTAAAATAAGCTAAATTTTTACGATATTAGTGAAAGGCATCCCAACCAAAAGTTGGGGTGCCTTTTTTTTATCCAAAAAATATGGCAGATTACGAACAAAAAATCGGTATAAAGCTTTGGGCTGAGGAAGACAGGCCAAGAGAGAAACTTTTATTAAATGGCAGAAGGCATTTAACGGATGCTGAACTTGTAGCGATTTTAATTGGCTCCGGTAATAAAAATGAAACTGCAGTAGATTTAAGCAAGCGGATTTTAAATTTTTACGAAAACAATCTTACCAAACTAGGAAAAGCCTCTATTCCTGAGCTTTCCAAATTTAAGGGGATTGGCGAAGCCAAAGCAATTTCTATCGTAGCGGCACTCGAACTGGGATTAAGGCGAAAGGAAAGCACTCAAGATGACGTGATCCAGGTTACGGCATCGATTGATGTTTATAAACACATGCAACATACTTTTGCCCATCTGAATCATGAGGAATTCTGGATTCTACTACTAAACAGATCAAACAAAATTATAAGTAAACACCTGATAAGTAAAGGTGGCCAGGCAGGAACCATTGCAGATCCAAAAATTATTTTTAAGGTTGCACTTGAAAATAACGCAGCAAATATCGTTCTTGCCCATAATCATCCTTCAGGAAATTTAAAACCTAGTGATAGCGACAATAAATTAACGCGTAGCATGGTTGCTTCGGGCATAATGCTTGGTTTATTCGTTGTTGATCATATTATTTTTGCTGATAACGGCTATTACAGTTATAAAGATGAAGGATTGGTTTAACCATAAAACAATTTTAACTTAACACTAAATCAATTTAGCAAAAGAACAATTTTGTAATTTGCCGCCATGAAAACCTTTATAACTTTTGCCTTTAGTTTATGTTTTGGCCTTGCAGTTTTTGCACAAAAAAAACAAACCCCGCTTAACATCATTACTTACAATGTTCGTTACAATAATCCTGGCGATGGAATTAATGCCTGGCCCAACCGAAAAGACAATGTTAAGGCATTGGTCAAATTTCATGATGCTGATATTCTTTGCGTGCAGGAAGCCCTGGCAGACCAGTTCGATGCTTTAAGTGAAAATACGAATTTTGATTTTGTTGGTGTTGGCCGTGATGATGGCAAACGCAAAGGCGAATTTTCAGCTATCTATTTTGATAAAACCAGGTTTAACAAAAAAGATGGTGGCACTTTTTGGTTGTCTGAAACACCAAATGTACCATCGAAAGGTTGGGATGCAGTTTTACCCCGCATTTGCAGCTGGGTTAAGCTATATGATAAGCTTAATAAACAGGAATTTATTGTTTTTAACACCCATTATGATCATGTTGGCGTTAAAGCAAGGATAGAATCCGCAAAGTTAATTAAACAAAAAATACAGGAAATTGCGCCAAAATTACCGGTAGTTTATACCGGCGATTTAAATGTGACGCCGGAAACCGAGGCTATTGCAACCATAAAATCTTTCCTTCAGGATGCTAAGGAAATTTCGGCTGAAGCCCCTTATGGCCCGTCGGGTACATTTAATGCTTTTGATTTCAATAGTGAATTAAAAAATCGTATCGATTATATTTTTGTAAATAATGGCTTTAAAGTTCAAAAGTTTGCTGTACTTAGCGATAGTAAAGACAAAAGATATTTTTCAGACCATTTGCCTGTTTTTGTAAGGCTTTTCTTTAAATAATTATTGAACGCGAACCATCTATTTCCTTTTAAGTTTCAATTTTTTGGTGAATTTTACCATTACCACTATATCTTTGAAACCTTAGCTTTTATAGTTGGTGTTAGGGTTTATTATTACCTTAAAAAAGGCACAGTTGATCCGATTTCGGACGAAAATCGCTTGTGGATAATGCTTGGGGCAATGCTTGGTGCCTTAATCGGGTCGAGGGTTGTCGCCATTCTTGAAACGCCGGGCCAACTAAATCACATCACTTTTTTTACACTTTATCAAAGTAAAACCATTGTTGGAGGCTTGCTTGGTGGCCTTTTTGGTGTTGAACTGATAAAAAAAATTATCGGCGTTAACATTGCTTCGGGCGATTTATATGTTACCCCAATTCTAATTGCCCTGTTTATCGGCCGCATCGGGTGTTTTTCTATGGGGATTGATGAACCAACTTATGGCCTGCCAACAACTTTCTTTGCAGGGATGGATTTAGGTGATGGCATTAAAAGACACCCAATCATGCTTTATGAAATGTTGTTTCTAATCACATTATTTGTGCTTTTCAGGTTGCTTAAAAAGGCAGCGATGTTAAATGGCGACCGGTTTAAACTTTTAATGGTTCTATATTTTCTCTTTCGCTTCCTCATCGAATTTCTAAAGCCGTACGAGTCATTATTTTTAAATTTAAGCAGCATTCATTGGTCGGCATTGTTTATTTTTCTTTATTATTATAAATTCATCACAAGAATATTTAAATCGGCCTTTACCTAAAAAGCTTAAGATATGGCAAATACACGAGATTATATTTATTACGATTACACCAAAAGCCTTTGCCCGGAGTGCCTAATGCTTTGTGATGCAAAAATTGTTTTTCAGGATGCAAAGGTTTTTATGCTTAAGAACTGTAAGGTACACGGAGCTAGTAAGGTGATGATTGCAGATGATGTGGAGTATTACAAGCAAATAAGAAATTACAATAAGCAATCGGAAATGCCACTTAAGTTTAATACCAAAGTGCATTATGGCTGTCCATACGATTGCGGCTTATGTACCGACCATGAGCAACACTCGTGTTTAACAGTTATTGAGGTAACCGACAGGTGTAACCTTGCCTGCCCAACATGCTACGCCATGTCTTCACCAAATTATGGAAGGCACAGAACGCTCGAAGAGCTTGAACGCATGATGGATGTGGTAGTTGCGAATGAAGGGGAACCCGATGTAGTTCAGCTTTCGGGAGGCGAACCAACTGTACATCCTGATTTTTTTGCCATTCTTGATTTAGCTAAAACCAAGCCCATTAAGCATTTAATGGTCAATACCAACGGGATAAGGATTGCAAAAGATATTAAATTCGTAGAAAAGCTGGCGTCTTACATGCCCGATTTCGAAATTTATTTACAGTTTGATAGTTTTAATGCTGACGTGCTTACACGTTTAAGAGGAGAGGATTTAACAGAAGTCCGCCGGAAAGCCATTGCCAACCTAAACCAGTTTAATGTTTCAACAACGCTGGTGGTAACTTTGCAAAAGGGATTGAATGATGGTGAAATCGGCGATATAATTGATTATGCTACGAAACAAAAATGTGTTCGTGGCGTTACTTTTCAGCCCACTCAGGTTGCCGGCAGAAATGATGATTATAACGACCAGGCCGGCCGGATTACACTAACAGAAGTTCGTAGAAAAATTTACGAACAATACCCAACCTTTACGCCACAGGATCTGATTCCTGTTCCTTGCAATCCTGATGCACTTTGCATGGCTTATGCCTTAAAAATAGGCGATGAAGTAATTCCGATGACGCACCTCATCAATCCGGAAGATTTACTTAATAACTCCAAAAACACAATTGTTTTTGAGCATGATGAAAAATTAAAAGAACACATGCTTAACCTGTTTAGCACCGGCGTTTCGGTAGATTGCGCTGAAGATACCTTTGGTGAGCTGATGTGCTGTTTGCCCCGGGTGAAATCTGATAACTTGAGTTATGACAATCTTTTTCGTATTATTATAATGAATTTCATGGATCCGCTTGACTTTGATGTTCGGGCAGTGAAGAAATCATGTGTGCATATTGTAAGTGAGAAATATAAAATGGTTCCATTTGAAACGATGAATATCTTTTACCGCGATAATAAAATCGATGCCATCAGGGCTGAATTAAATATGAGATAGTATGCTGTTCTTTTTTCTGATACTTTACGGGCTTGCGGCAGTAGTTTTATTTGTGGTCGGCATTATTATGATGATTGTTGCGGCTTCAAACAACACACCTATAAAGCCAGGCCTAAGGCTCCTCATCGCCTCAGTAATAATGGTGGTTATCGGTTTTGGTGCCTGTGCTGTTATTTTAGCAAACAGTTAATAAAATGGAAGGCTTTATCATTTACTGGGTTATTGTTGTGCTGCTTTTTTTGGTTGGCATCATTCAGCTCATCGTAAAATCGACGAAAAACCAGCCCCTCAAACCCGCCTTACGCTTAATCATTGCTTCGGTAATTATGCTGGTAATCGGTGCCGGCGCCTGTGCAGTCATCTTGTCAAACCTAAGTATCAACCACTAATCAATTTATTCTGTCAAGATTGTGCGTTTAGCTTTCTGCTTTGCGCTTTAAATAATATCTTTGCGCTTTATAATTCCAGAACAGCTATTTAAGGTAATGTACTCCTCAAATATCCTTTCTGGAATCTCAAATCTCAATAAAAATGAAACCTTGGTGATTTACCCATTCATTTCGAATGAGAAAATGACCATAGCATCATTGCAAATAAAACAATGTTAACTCAATGAAAATATCATATAACTGGTTAAAACAATTCGTTCAGATAGATAAAACCCCTCAGGAACTTTCTTTAATCCTAACCAATGTAGGTTTGGAAGTAGAAAGCATTGATAAAGTGCAGCCTGTTGCTGGCGGACTTGAGGGTTTGGTTATTGGTGAGGTTTTAACTTGCGTTCAGCATCCTAACGCCGATCGTTTGCGTGTAACCACTGTAAATGTTGGCGGTAAAGAAAATCTGCAGATTGTTTGCGGTGCACCAAATGTAGCTGCCGGACAAAAAGTAGTCGTTGCTACGGTTGGTACAACGGTTTTCCCTTTGGAAGGTGAGCCTTTTAAAATCAAGGAATCGAAGATAAGGGGAGAAGCATCGCAAGGGATGATTTGTGCTGAAGATGAAATTGGTTTAGGTAAATCTCACGATGGAATTATGATTTTGCCTGCGCATACTGAAATCGGTATACTTGCTAAAGAACATTTTCAGTTAAATGACGACCACGTTTTTGAAATCGGTTTAACACCTAACAGGGCTGATGCAGCTTCACATTTAGGCGTTGCAAGAGACCTGGCTGCTTATTTCAGAACTGAATATGAAATGCCAGATTTATCTTCATTTAAAGTTGATAATGAAAATTTAATCATTCCAGTTGAAGTGGAGGATTTAGAAGCCTGCCCGCGTTACAGCAGCGTTACCATTTCTGGCGTTAACGTAACTGATTCGCCAGACTGGTTAAAAGATAAATTAAAAGTTATCGGCTTACGTCCGATTAATAATGTTGTAGATGTTACCAACTATGTTTTACATGGTTTAGGGCAGCCTTTACATGCTTTCGATGCGGATAAAATTGCCGGTGGAAAAGTTTTGGTAAAAAAGGTTGCCGAAGGCACACCATTTATAACACTAGATGATGTGGAACGCAAATTAAATGCTGATGATTTAATGATTTGCAACACCGAAGCGCCAATGTGTATTGCAGGTGTATTCGGAGGTAAAACTTCGGGTGTTGATACAAACACTAAAAATGTGTTTTTGGAAAGTGCTTACTTTAATGCTGTTTCTGTTCGTAAAACAGCTAAAAGACACGGTTTAAAAACCGATGCATCTTTCCGTTTTGAACGTGGTACCGACCCTGAAATCACGGTTACCGCATTAAAATACGCTGCAATTTTAATTAAGGAACTTGCCGGTGGGGAAATTTCATCATCAGTTTCTGATATTTATCCAAGTCACATTAAGCCTTTCGAGTTTGAAGTAAGCTATACCAATATCAATAAGTTAATCGGTGCTAACATTCCATCGGCAGAAATTAAGCATATTATAACCGCTTTAGGAATTTCAGCTACCAATACTTCTGATGATACTTTGGCCTTACGAGTACCTTCTTTTAAAGTAGATGTTACCCGCGAGTGCGATATTACTGAAGAGGTTTTACGTATTTACGGCTACAATAACATTGCCATTCCGACGAAAATAAACGCATCGCTTTCAAATAGCTCAAGACCTGATAAGGAAAATACCCAGAATGTTATTGCCGATATGCTTACGGCAAACGGCTTTGCCGAAATCTGGTGTAATTCGTTAACAAAATCTGCCTACTCTAAAAATTTAGATGAGGCTGTATTTATTTTAAATCCTTTAAGTAGCGATTTAAATGTTATGCGCCAAAGTTTATTAATGCCGGCGCTGGAAAGTGTTGCTTATAATCAGAACCGTAAAAATGCCGATGTTAAGTTTTATGAATATGGTAAAACTTACCACTTAATTAATGAGAAATATGTCGAACGCCCGAGGTTATTACTGTTAATTTCAGGTGCTAAACAAAGTGAACAATGGAATCAAAGCACAAAATCGGCTTCATTTTATAATCTTAAGGCTGCCGTTGATGCTGTTATTTCCCGTTTAGGTATTTCAGGTTTTCAATCGGATGCTTTGCAGGATGAGAATTTTGCTTACGGAATCAAATACTTCCGCGGAGATAAAACTTTGGTAAGTTTTGGTGCGGCCACAAAAGCAGATAGAAAACAAGCCGATGTAAATGCTGAAGTTTTCTATGCCGATTTTGATTGGGCAGGATTGCTTGATATCGTAAAGAAAATTAAGATTGTGAATAAAGAGGTTTCAAAATACCCACAAGTAAGAAGAGATTTATCGATGTTGGTTGATAAAGCGGTTACCTTCGATTTATTAAAAGGGATTGCTTTTAAAACCGATAAAAAACTGATTAAAGAGGTTGGTGTTTTTGATGTTTATGAAGGCGACAAGTTGCCTGAGGGTAAAAAATCTTATGCGCTGAATTTCATTCTCCAGGATGAAGAGCAAACACTTACTGATAAGCAGATTGAAAATACCATACAAAAACTAATCGCCAATTTTACGCAACAAGCGGGTGCAGAAATTAGGAAATAAAATTTAAATTCGTATTTTTAGAAATAAATTCATGGCTTCTGTTGCAGATCAATTAGATAAGGTAATACAAAATACAACGCGGGTAATCGAGTTGTGTAATGCTTTGCAGGAAGAAAATGATTTATTAAAGCTTGAAAATCAATCGTTAAAAGTTGCGCTTGATGCTTTTAAAGGCAAACACGGTGAGCTCGAAGAAAAACTGAGGGTTACCAAACTTGCCAAAAGTATTGAAGGGGCAAGCGAGAAGTCGCTTGATATTAAACAAAAAATTAACGATTTTGTGCGGGAGATTGATAAAAGTATCGCATTGCTTAAAAAATAAGTAATGAGACAAAATCAGAAACTAAGCTAACAATGGGAGAAATCTCTATTAAAATAACTATTTCCGACCGTATTTACCCTTTAAAGGTTAATATGGAAGAGGAAGAAATTGTGAGACGGGCAGCAAAAATGATTAATGAGCGCATAAAAGATTATCAGGATAATTATGCGGTCAGAGATAAGCAGGATCTTCTTTCTATGGCAGTGTTGCATTATGCAACTGCAGTATTAAGAACGGAAAATAAAGTACAAAGCCAGGATACTGCAGTTGCTGATAAAGTTGAAGAATTAGATGTTTTACTAGGTAATTTCTTTTCAAAATAAGGTTCGTTCTTTTTAAGGTTTCGTCATCTGGGCATGGGCAGGCATCTGGTAAAAAATATGCAGGAACAAGGTTACCAAGGTGACAACTTAATATTATTAGCATAAAAACATAGCCGTGGCTAGTTTTTTGAGTTTCAAATTTATAAAACTTAACACTTCAATATCTATGGGGTTAAGAGGGCGTATTTCATCTGCTATGGCACCTGGAAATGGCTTAAATCCCAATTATGCTTAGTTGAGGTTTAAAATGATGAGACTTTAAAAAAATTAGTTGCGGTTTTTTTTTTACTTAAAAAACAAAATGGAGATAACGGAAATTCTAGGATACATATTTGCCCTTATAGCAGGCTTAGGTATCGGTATAGCAGTAGGCAGGTTCCTGCTGCGCAACTTGCTTAAACAGCAGGAAGTTGCAGCACAAAACAAGGTTAAAAAAATTTTAAAAGATGCAGAGAATAATGCTGAAATTTTAAAAAAGAACAAACTTTTAGAAGCAAAAGAAAAGTTTTTGCAACTTAAGGCTGAGCATGAGCAAGAAGTAAATGCCAAAAACAATACCATAAACCAACGCGAAAATACGATGAAACAGAAAGAACAATCTGTTAATCAGCGTATGGAAAACTTCAATAAAAAGGAAGCGGAACTTGATAAACAAAAAGTTCATTTAGAAAAGCAAACTGATCTTGCTGTTAAAAAGCAAGAAGAGGTTGAAGTTTTAAAGCACCAGCACCTTAAACAGCTTGAAACAATTGCAGGCCTTTCTGCCGAAGAAGCCAAAGCTCAACTGGTAGAAAACCTTAAGCAGGAAGCCCGTACACAGGCAATGATGCAGGTAAAAGACATTGTTGATGAAGCAAAGCTAACCGCAAGTAAAGAGGCTAAAAAAGTTGTTATTCAAACCATCCAGCGTACAGCAACTGAGGCAGCTATTGAAAATTCTGTTTCTATCTTCCACATTGAAAGTGACGAAATTAAGGGCCGCGTTATTGGCCGGGAAGGACGAAATATCCGTGCTTTAGAAGCAGCAACAGGTATTGAGATTATTGTTGATGATACCCCTGAAGCGATTATATTATCGGGTTTTGACCCGGTAAGACGTGAAATTGCCCGTTTGGCCTTACACCGTTTGGTAACTGACGGTCGTATTCACCCGGCCCGAATTGAAGAAATTGTTGCTAAAACCAAAAAGCAGATTGAAGATGAAATCGTTGAGATTGGTGAACGTACCGTTATCGATTTAGGCATACATGGACTACACCCTGAGCTAATTCGTATGGTTGGCCGTATGCGTTACCGCTCTTCTTACGGACAAAACCTTCTTCATCACTCGCGTGAGGTTGCTAACTTTTGTGCCACTATGGCAGCAGAATTAGGCCTAAATGCGAAGATGGCTAAACGTGCTGGTTTACTTCATGATATTGGTAAAGTACCTGATGATAACCCTGAATTGCCACACGCAATTTTAGGTATGCAGCTTGCAGAAAAATATAAAGAACACCCTGAAATATGTAATGCCATTGGTGCTCACCACGATGAAATCGAGATGACTTCGATGATTTCGCCAATTGTTCAGGCTTGTGATGCAATTTCTGGTGCTCGTCCGGGTGCCCGTAGAGAAGTTGTAGAAAGTTACATTAAACGTTTAAAGGATTTGGAGGAACTTGCTCTTTCTTATCCGGGGGTTGAGAAAACTTTTGCCATACAGGCGGGAAGAGAACTTCGTGTTATTGTAGAAAGCGAAAGAATTACTGATGCGCAAGCTGAATTATTAGCGGCTGATATTTCTACCCGAATTCAAACGGAAATGACTTATCCGGGTCAGATTAAAGTTACGGTTATCAGAGAAACCCGTTCGGTGGCTTTCGCAAAATAGCGTACTGATAATAATAAACAGAATTAAAAGCGATGGATATTCCATCGCTTTTTTTATTTTTACATAATGAGCAAGCAAACTAAAAAAACTGAATTAAAGCGCCCGGTAGATGTTTATTTTGATAAATACCAGGAAAGCCACAACAACCACACCAATGAAATTATACATTGGATTTGTGTGCCGCTTATTATATTCAGCTTGCTTGGATTGGTCTGGTCAATTCCATTTCCTCATTTGGGGTTTCTAGGCAAGTATAACGGATTTGTTAACTGGGCATCCTTTTTAATTGCCTTTTCAATTTACTACTATTACCGATTGTCGCCTGTGCTCTCTTATATGATGTTAATTCTTGTATTTCTTATGAGTTGGGGAATCGTATCATTAGAGCAACTGGAAAAAACGGGTGGTCCTTCTGTTTGGTTGGTTTGTTTAATCATCTTTGTTATTTCCTGGATTGGTCAATTTATTGGGCATAAAATCGAAGGTAAAAAACCATCTTTTCTGGATGATGTTAAATTCCTGTTAATTGGGCCGATATGGTTATTGCACTTCATTTGCAAGAAAGTAGGTATTAAATACTAAACTGAAAGCCATTAACATTAAATTAACCTTTAGCTAAACAAAGCTTAATTAACATCTAACATATAGCTAACATTGTGGTAATAGCTTTGCCTAAAATTAAATACAGGCAAATTGAACTCACTCAAACTTTTTAAAAGCGCAGCATTAACAATGCTGGTTTTATTTCTAAGCATAGCCGCTTATGCTCAAACCGGTAAAATTTCAGGCGTTGTATCAGACACTAAAACAGGTGAAACTTTAATTGGCGTAACCGTTAAAATTAAAGGTACAACTAAAGGTGTTTCAACAGATGTTGATGGAAAATACACCTTACAGGCCATGGCGAATGGCAAATACACACTAGAATTTTCTTATGTAGGTTATCAAACTAAAGAAGTTTCAGATATCGAAGTTAAATCTCCGGCTGTAACCAATCTAAGTGTAACCCTGAGCGAAGCAAGTGGACAAAATCTTGGCGAAGTTGTGGTTAAAGCCAGCTTTAAGCAAGAATCTATCAATACTTTATATGCACAGCAAAAAAATAGTGCGCTGATTTCTGATGGTATCTCAAGTGAACAAATTAAAAAATCGCCGGATAGAAATACTTCCGATGTTTTGAAACGTGTTAGCGGGGCCACGATTCAGGATAATAAATTCGTTATTGTTCGTGGTTTAAGCGACCGTTATAATACAGCCACTTTGGATAATTCGACCCTTCCAAGCACTGAAGCAAATAAAAAAGCATTTTCTTTCGATATTGTTCCATCTAACCTGGTTGATAAAATTACCATTAGCAAGACGGCCACACCTGATCTTCCAGCAGATTTTGCCGGTGGTGCCGTTCAAATCGTAACAAAAGATATTCCAGACCAAAACTTTCTTTCGTTGGGTGTAGGTTACGGTTACAATAGTCAATCTACTTTTAAGGATTTCTTGGCCACAAAGAAAAATGTACAAAACTATTTAGGATTCGAGGATGGCTCAAAACAACTCGCTGAAAATTTTCCAAGCAGCGAACAGGTGGCTAAAGGAACACTTACAAGCTCTAAAAATATTGCAGCATTGAAATCATTGCCAAATGATTTAACAGTAAAAAACAGATCTGCATTGCCCACACAAAATTATCAGTTGAGTTTAGGTAGAGTTAAGCATTTTGAGAGTGGAAATACATTTGGTGCCTTAATTTCTGCAACTTATAGAAATGCTCAAACGATAAATCAGGATGTTGAACGTAATTTTTACGTTTACAATTATACTGATAATCAGTATAAATTTTCAACCAATCTGGGTGGTTTAGCAAACTTTGCCTACTCATTCGGAAAAAATAAAATCAGTTTCAAAAATATTTACAACAGGAATTATGATGATACTTATGCAGAAAGGACAGGTATAAAAGATGGTAACGCTTTAAACCGTTTTTATGCTTACGATATTATGCAAAAATCACTTTTTAAGACAACTTTAGAAGGTGACCACCAGATTGGCGAAGGTAATAACAAATTGAAATGGACTGCATCTTACAGTAATATTGGTAACAACCAGCCAAATCAATTAAAGATTAACTATACTAAACCTTTAGCCGCCCAGAACGACCCAAGTGTGTTGTACCAGGCAAACATCACTTCGTTAGGTAAGGATAACACAAGGTTATTCTCAGATTTAAATGAAGATATTTATGCTGGCGATGTAAACTACAGCACGCCGTTTAAATTGTTTGATGCGTCGACGACTTTTAAAGTTGGCTTAGGTTCTCAGTATCGCGATAGAAATTTTACTGCCCGTTTTATTGGTGCTGAATTAATAACTAACAATCCCGATCTGCAAACGCAAATCAGAAGCCTGCCGGTTAATCAGATATTTTCTCAATCCTTATTCGAATCAGGTGTTTACAGATTAGCAGAAGTTGGTGGTGAACTGGATAGCTATAAAGCAAATTCATTTACTAATTATGGCTACGTAATGCTAGATCAAAAGTTTGGTGAAAGCTTCAGGGCGGTTTATGGTGCAAGAGTAGAGAGCTACAATGTAAAAGTAATGAGCATTAGTAAGACTTATGTTGATGATTCACAAGTTGATGTTTTGCCATCAGTTAACTTGACTTACAGCTTAACTAAAAAAGCAAACTTACGTGCATCTTACTACCGCACACTGGCAAGACCCGAGTTTAGAGAGTTATCGCTTTCATCATATTATGACTATGAATTATTAGGTAACATTACTGGTAACCCAAATTTGAAACGTTCATTAATTGATAACGCCGACATCAGGTATGAAATTTATCCTGAGGCTGGTCAGTTGTTCTCGGTTTCTGCTTTCTATAAGCACTTTACAAATGCAATTGAATCTTATCGTTATGATGTTTTGTCAACACCTGATGTATCGTTCTTCAATACACCAAAGGCATATACTTATGGTTTAGAATTTGAAGGAAGAAAAAATTTAAATTTCATCGCTGGTAGTAACTTCTTTAAAAATACAACGGCCTATGTTAACTTATCGTTAATCAAATCGAAAGTTACCAACCCTACCGATCAGAATTATATTGATAAAACCCGCCCAATGGTTGGTCAGTCTCCGTACGTAATCAATGCAGGTTTGCAACATAGCGCTTTGGACAATAAGCTTAATTTAAATATTCTTTACAATAAAATCGGCAGAAGAATTGTTCAGGCAAGTGGTATCAACTTTCCGAGTACATGGGAAAACCCAAGAGATGTAATCGACCTTCAGGTTAGCTACAAAGTGCTTAAATCAAAAGGTGAATTTAAGTTAAACGCTGGTGATATTCTTAATCAGAGGAGTATCATTTACTTCGATTACAATGGCGATAAAAAATATAATGGCAGTGTAGGTAATGGTGGAGACGAAACCTTCTCATCGTACAGGTCAGGAACCAATATTTCATTATCATTCAACTATACATTCTAATCATTAACAATATGGTAACAGGATATTAATCCTGAAGAAAAGTTAAAAATCTCTATTTGTAAAAAAAAATATTAAAGCAAAAAAAATGAAAAACCAATTTATACTACTTGCCTTATCAGTAGTTTTATTTTCGACTTCTTGTAAGAAGAATGTAATTGTAGAAGGACCTTCTACAGAGACACCTGGCGGTACAGCAACGAATGTTGTTGAAGTAACCGGAGAGATTTCAGCAAATACTACGTGGTCTGCAAGCAAAATTTATTTACTTAAAGGATTTGTTTTTGTTAGCAGCGGCGCAACATTAACCATTGAGCCTGGCACAATTATAAAAGGGGATAAGGCTACAAAAGGTACATTAATTGTAACACGTGGTTCTAAAATCAATGCTACCGGTACGGTTGATAAACCAATTGTTTTCACCTCGGCTTTAGCATCAGGCGCTCGTAGTCAGGGTGATTGGGGTGGTGTTATTTTATTAGGTAAAGCACCAGTAAATCAAGGTACAGATGTTAAAATTGAAGGTGGTTTGGTTCAGCCAACAGGTAAAGACGAAAAACTTTACATTTATTATGGTGGTACTGATGCAGCCGACAATTCTGGTACAATGAGATATGTTCGTATCGAATATGCAGGTATTGCTTATTCGGTTGATAATGAAATTAATGGTTTAACAATGGGCGGTGTTGGTAATGGTACAACACTTGATTACATTCAGGTTTATCGTTCTGGCGATGATGCTTTCGAATGGTTTGGCGGTACAGTAAATGCAAAACATTTATTGGCTATTGGTACCTGGGATGATGATTTCGATACAGATTTTGGTTACTCAGGTAATGTTCAGTTTGCTTTGGCACAACGCGTTTCTACAGTTGCCGATCAGTCTCAGTCGAATGGTTTTGAATCTGATAACAATGCAACAGGAACTGATCAAACACCAAAAACAGCTGCAGTTTTCTCTAACGTAACTGTACTAGGTCCGATTAAAGCTAGTGGCGGTTCTTTCAACGCAAACTTTTACCATGGTGCTCAGATCCGCCGTAACTCTTCGATAAGTATTTTAAACTCTGTAATTGCTGGTTTCCCAATCGGTTTATACATCGATGATACTAAAGTTGTAACTGCTAATTCTACTTCAGCAAACTTTACAAGTGGCGGTATGGTTATCGCAAACAACTTAATTTACGGTACAAAAACTACAGAGGTTTCTGTGAGCAACGCGGCTGCAGCTGCGGCGATAGAAGCTAAATTACGTTTAGAGAATACATTTGCTCAAGGTTCTTTTGCTTCAGCATTATACACTAATCCTTACTTATACTTTAGCGATTTCGGTTCTGGTGCAACTTTAGGAACGGCTAATTTCACTTTATTGAGTGGTTCGCCTGCAGCTACTGGCGCAGCTTTCACAAATGCGAAAGTATCAGGTTCATTCTTTACACCGGTAGCTTACAAAGGTGCTTTCGGTTCAGAAAACTGGGCTTCGGGTTGGGCTGAGGTTGACGCTCAGACTTTAGCTTATACTACACCTGGTGCAGTTAAATAGAACCTAAAGATCTATCATACAAAAAGCCGGAACAATAATCTGTTCCGGCTTTTTGCGTTTATGTTATTCTGAAATTTCTTCTGCCTTAGGTGCTGAAGCTTTTGTAACAGTTGGTTTTGCAACTTTTGTATTTGCTACGGTAGGTGAAACTCGTTCTTCTTTAATAAATGGAGCCATTGAATCTTCCAGAGGAATAATACTTATTTTTTTTGAAAGCTGCTTTGCAAACTTCTCAATAACTTTATCTGCTTTTTTTGCTTTGCCAAACTGACTAACGATTTCGCTGATAGCAGTTGCTAATTTCGACTCTAACTCTTTACGTAATTTTTTGCTTGTCGAGTGGTTTTTCGACTTTGATTTATTCTTCTTCATTTAACAATCAGTATTTTCTCAAAGATAAAATATCGCGATGTTAAGTTAATATTATGATTATGTTAAGTGGTTGGTGAATGATTAACAAGCAGCTAATTTTGTTTAAATTTAATTTGCCGTTTTACTTAAACATTAAGCCATGAATATAAACTATCTAATTATAGCAGGCGTTGTTTTTATTATTATAATCCTGTTAGTTTTATTTCTTCGAAGAAATAAAAAAGATGAGAAGGAATTTGAAAAAGATGTTATCCAAAACGATTTGGAACCGGAAAAACATTCAGAGGATAAGATGTAAGACCGTTAAATTATCGAACCTTTTGCTATGCTTCCGCCCATATCCAAAGCACTCTGAAACTCTTCCAGGTATTGAAGTAAATGTCTTTCTGCTGTTGCGAAGGAGGTAAATGATGCTGAAGGTTCATACGCATCATTACTATTATAATTTTTATAGTACAAGCTGGTTTGAAATACAAAAATATCTTCCTTATTAATCGGCGACATAATCCGGGCTTTAATCGGATTAGAATGTATTTCGGTAAAGTATTCTTTTAAAACATTATAAATTACTGGCTGCATAAGAAATGATTTTTAATTGAAGATAAAAATAGCCTAAAATAAGCCAATTGCAGCGGTCTTATTAATTTAATAACCTTTAATTAACATAGAATTAACCTGGAATTAACTTCCTAAATCACTTCATTGGATCGTAATTGTAAACAACTTTGTACTCAACGTTTTTCAGTTGGGCAGCAAGTTGTCCAACTTTTAAATCTTGTGATTGTGGTGTAGGCTCACAGAACACGTATTTCTTTCCTTTATAAATAAGGTAATCACCTTTAACAGGTTTATCAAATTGAACGGCCATAGTTAAATGGGTGGGGTAGAGCAGGGCAACCATAGGCAAGTTGTATATTTCTTTTACAAGATAGAAAAATAATGCGGCCCTGTCATCGCAATCGCTATACTTGTTTAGCAGCGTTTGCTCTGGAGATAAGCGTTTTTCTTTGCCAAAGTTCTCCTGGTCGTTTTCATACAAGAAAGCGTATCTCGTAAATCGCATTAAATAATCAACACCCTTTTTCTGGTCAAGGATTTTTACATTGTTTTTAAGTATGGGAATTAATGAGCTATAAGTTTCTCTGCTTAAAGGAATATTAAAATAAGATTCGAAGTCGACACCAGGATAATTAGCAAAAATTGCCTGAACATCATTATTAACCTTTAGTTTAAAATGATAGGTTTTTTGTTTGTAACTAAAGTCCACATCTTTCTCTATGTAACTATCGGGTTTAAAATCCGGCAATCTGGTAACTTTATAAGAAAATGCATTTACGCCTTCAGGAATTGAAATGTTGACGGGTTTATATGCGTTAGCTTTTTGAAATAACTTTCCATAATCATGATAATTTAAACACATGTACTTTCGGTCGTCAATCATAAAAAAAGGAATATCACTAATGTCTTCACTATTTTTAACATAAAAAATGATTTGTCCGTTGCCAACCGCTAATCTTGCATCATAGCCGCATTTGTTAAGTAAAAACCATTTGTAAAGTGTATAACGGCTATAATTTCTGGTCTTCGGACTTATCGCTTCAGCAGTTTTACGAATAAGCTGATAATAAATCCAATCGTTAAGTTTATATTTTTCCTTGTAAGCAATTAAGGCAGTAGTTAGGCTAAGGTAATTTCCATCATTAAGTTTACGGTAAAAGTTTTTAACAGTTTCGGCGGTTGCGCTAACTGGGGTGTTTATAATAATAGAAGAATCTGCGCTGAAATTAAAGGTGCCATTGTAAAATTCGAACGAATAGTTTTCGGCCTTCATTTTAATAAACGAAAACATTAAGCAAAAGCATAAAACTGCGATAGAACAATATTTACTGGCTTTATTTTTCAATTTAAAATATTTGGTAATATTAAATTTACTTATAATTAATAATAAAGCAACAATTTCTTTATGTTAATAGATTGAAAATTGTTAACAAGGTTTTATATATGGTTACTATGTTGCTGTTATTCAGTTATAAATGTTTTTTAATAAAAAACCAAATGCATATGCTCATCGTATATAATTATGAACGAATGAGTGAAAAGGATTTGCAGCAGTTAAAATGGCTGCATTTCCTTTTTGTTTATAAGCCTTTTCAAATATTGATTTCCCATTACAAAATCGTTGATTTTATAACATTCGCTTAATATTAAGATAATGCGATAACCTCATATTTGTGGCATAAATATTTGGTTAGTATTTATAAAAGTTTAGGTTAGTTGATAAGAAAAAACCCGGATGGATTTCCGGGTTTTTCGTTTTACAATTAAAAGTTCTTGCCTAGCTTTTCGAGCATTTCGGGTGGTATATTGTGGGTATCAACCACTAAGAATCCATCCAGACAATCAGAAAATTTAGGGTCGATATTGAATGAGATGATTTTTGCGTTCAGGTTCATATACTGTCTTAATAATACAGGAACTTTGATGTGCGAGTTTTCAATATCGCCAATTATGCTATCTAAATCTTTGAAAGAGTCACTGCTATCAACCAAAGTATCGGTTGAAATGGGTAGCAAATCCGCTTTAAATTTATTTCTTGGTTTTACATATTTCGCCATTTCGTAATCGAAGTGGTTTTTTGTAATGTAATCTACAATCAACGCCTTACTAAATTTCGAGAAACTGTTACTAATGCTTACCGGGCCAAACATATAACGATATTGCGGATTATCGATAAGATATTTAAGAATTCCTTTCCAGAGTAAGAAAAGAGGCAGCGGTTTACCCTGATATTCTTTTCTGATCCAGGAGCGGCCAAGCTCAATTCCTTGCCTCAGCATTGGGTAAAACTGGTCTTTCATTTTAAATAATTCTGAAAGATAAAAGCCACGGCGACCCATGCTCTCCAATATCTCGTCGCCTTTCCCTATCCGGTAGGCACCAACAATGTTTTCCAAATCCTTATCCCAGATGAATAAGTGGTTGTAATAAATATCGTAATTATCTAAATCGATTTTCTTATTGGTTCCTTCACCAACCTCACGGAAAGTAATTTCTCTTAAACGGCCAATTTCCCTTAAAATGTTTGGAATTTTTAGAGTTGGAACAATATAAACTTCGTAGTTCTTTTCGGTCCACACTTTAAAATCTTCTAAAGTGGTTACTTCTTCCTTAATCAAAACCCTCGAAGTTTCTTCGATTACTTCTACAGGTTTTTTCTTAATCTTAAACAATTTAAGCGGATTGAAAAGTTTTTTCTCGGTATCCAAACCAACGCCTAAAGCATAAGTACGAGCTCTTAAAAAGTCCATTAGCTTGTTGGTTTTATTCATATGAGAGATTTCATCAAGCCCAATTGCTTTTCCAATTCTCACTCGGATGGTGCGCCCATGTTTATTTAAAAATTCTGATGGCAATTTCGCTGTGCGAAGTGTTGGGTGAATAAAACTTAAAATATTAAAGAAAACGCCATTGTTACCGTGGAAGTAAATTGGTACAACAGGCACTTTGGCTTTAGCAATTAATTTCCCGACCACCGGATGCCACATTCTGTCGGTTACCTGTTGGGCGTCTAATTTGAAGGTGGAAACTTCACCAGCCGGGAAAATCCCAATTGGCGTTCCGTTTCGTAATAAATCGAAAGTTGTTTTTAAACCGCTAATGCTTGAAGAGTGTTGTACGTTTTCAAAAGGGTTAACGGCAACAAAAAATTCATCGAGGTTAGGTATTTTTTTTAAAATGAAGTTGACCATAACTTTCGCATCCGGGCGTACGGTGCACAGGAGTTTTACTAAAGCCAGGCCTTCAACGCCACCATAAGGATGATTTGCAATAGCTATAAATGGCCCGGTTTTGGGGATGCTGTTAAGTTCATCCTCGTCAAAATCAATAGATACGCCAATCGTTTCTAATATCTTATCTACAAACTCCAAACCTTTAAAGTGCTGATTTTGAGAGAAAACATCATTGATGTCGTTCAATTTCATGATTTCCATCATCAAACCTGCCAGTCCAGGAACGCCTAACTTATCTATCTTCGTAGCCTTCGCAAATTCTGAGGTAGTAATAATCTTCATAAAAATAATTAGGTTGTTGATTTTTGCTAAACAGCAAGTGTTTTGCAATCCCAAAAATAAGATTTATATTTATAATACACACGTCATATCATATAATGAGAATTTGGCTCAATAAACATTTTGGTTTCAGCAAGGGCGAATTCAATGGCTTAGTGCTCTTAATAGTGATAATCGTGTTGCTGAAAGCTACACCATTGGCATATAATTATTATAGGCCTGTTGAAAAAGATGACGCCAATTTGTTGGCTTCAATTCGAAAAATAACAATTACCAACCAGGAAAGTTTTTATTACACCCGCGATAGAATTGAAAATTCGATAAATAAGCCGTCATCAAAATTATTCAAATTCGATCCTAATACAATCGATGTTGGTGGCTGGCAAGCATTGGGCTTATCGCCAAAGCAAGCTCAATCTATAGTTAATTATAGAAATAAAGGCGGTAAGTTTTATAAGCCTCAAGATTTGCAAAGGATGTACACGATCTCACCTGAAATGTATAAAAAACTTTTGCCATATGTAGCAATTGAAAACTTAAATCAGCCTTTTACTAAAAGAGATTTTCAGTATGAAAAAAAGGAGTATGTTAAAAAAGCTCTGCTAATTGTTGAAATAAATCAGGCAGATTCTGCCGGGCTGGATCAGATAAAAGGCATTGGTCCCACATTTGCAACCAGAATTTTAAAGTACCGTGAACGTATAGGCGGTTTCTATAAAAAGGAACAACTTATGGAAGTTTATGGTTTAGATTCTGTAAAGTATGATGAAATAAAAGATCAGGTTTCAATTAATCCCTCGGCAATTAGAGTGATTAACATTAATACAGCAGATTTCGATACACTAAAATCATCGCCCTATCTATCTTTCAAACAAATTAATGCTATTATTCAATTTCGTAAACAGCATGGTAATTATAATGGTTTAGTTGATTTAAAAAAAGTTGCAATATTAACCCCGCAAATTATCGAAAAACTTAGTCCCTATCTTTTATTTTAAATCCATTTATTTTAAAAGGCCGATATTCAATTAGGATTGAAACCATCAGTAAAAAAATAAAAAAAACTTTTTGAATGGTATTGCAGGACTAAACTCAACCATTAAAGGTAATTGAACCGAATACCATTTCGTTCTGCTTTAGTACGAATATTTAATGGTAAACAACTAGAAAATAATTGTTTATCATTGCCGCAACTAACTATAAAAAATATAAATTAATGGGCCTAAGCTATAATTTTTCAGAAACTGAAACACAAATAAACGTTAAGGCAATGGTTCGGGATTTTGCCGAAAAGAACATTCGTCCAAACATTATGGAATGGGATGAGTCGCAAATTTTCCCCATAGAATTGTTTAAACAATTAGGGGAAATGGGCTTAATGGGCGTTTTAGTTCCCGAAGAATATGGGGGTTCTGGTTTAGGCTATCAGGAATATGTTGATGTTATTGTTGAAGTGGCCAGGGTGTGTGGTTCTATTGGTTTATCATTAGCAGCGCACAATTCACTTTGTACCGGTCATATCTTAGCTTTTGGAAATGATGAACAGAAGCAGAGATGGTTGCCAAAATTAGCAACTGCAGAATGGATTGGTGCATGGGGTTTAACTGAGGCAAACACAGGTTCTGATGCTTTAAGGATGATGACTACTGCTGTTGAAGATGGTGATGATTATATAATTAATGGTTCGAAAAATTGGATTACCCATGGCAAGAGTGGTGATGTTGCGGTGGTTATGGTGCGTACAGGAGCGCAAGGAAGTTCGAAAGGAATTTCGGCAATTGTTGTAGAACGTGGTACTCCGGGTTTTACGGCAGGTAAAAAAGAAAATAAATTAGGTATGCGGGCATCAGAAACTACCGAAATGATTTTTGATAATTGTCGTGTTCCGAAATCAAACTTACTTGGAAATGTTGGAGAAGGTTTCAAGCAAGCAATGAAAGTTTTAGATGGTGGACGAATTTCGATTGCCGCACTAGGATTAGGTATTGCAAAAGGTGCATTTGATGCAGCTCTGAGCTACTCGAAGCAACGCCAGCAATTTGGGCAGCCAATATCTAATTTTCAAGCCATTAGTTTTAAGCTTGCAGATATGGCAACAGAAATCGAAGCTGCGGAATTGTTGATTCGACAGGCGGCAGATTTAAAAAACAGGCATTTGCCAATGACTAAGGAATCGGCTATGGCTAAATATTTTTCATCTGAAGTTGCCGTAAAAGTATCAACCGAAGCTGTGCAAATTTTCGGCGGCTATGGTTATACAAAAGATTTTCCTGTTGAGAAATTTTACAGGGATAGTAAGTTGTGTACAATTGGTGAGGGAACTTCAGAGATTCAAAAAATTGTTATTGCAAGAGAAATTTTAAGCTAAGCTTGATAAAAATACTAACAACCAAATATATTTATGAGTAATCCGGATGGTAGAAACCTCCGGATTTTTTTATTGATTTTGTAAACCAAATCATTTAATTTTTTGTTTTTCAATCAAATTGGGAAATAAAATGGCAAAATATTCAAAAGAGGCCAGTGAAAAAGTGGAAGAAACTATTCATGAGATGAAAGAAGGAACACTTAAAAGTGGTTCGGGAAAGAAAGTTACATCAAGGAAGCAAGCTATCGCAATCGGATTATCGGAAGCCAAACAAGCAGGCGCAAAAGTTCCTAAAAAGAAAAAGTAGTTTACCGGGTTTCAACTGGTTATTGAGGTAAATCTTTTACCGAAACAATACTATCAACAACATAAACAGTAAATCCTCGCCAAGGTAAAGTATTTTTGTATTCCTTATAATGAAGTTCGTAGAACTTACCGCTATTTGCCATCATTTTTTCGGCAATGTCTTTGCTGCCTATAGAAAATTCAAATTCATTGTTTTGCAAAGTTCCGGTTTGTCTTGATTTTATGCCACTTTGAATGAGTTTCCCTTCGTATGTTTTAAACATATAGCCTTTTTTAACAACATAATTAAGCTCCCCAGCTTTAACACCTTCACCAAAAACAAAGAAATAACGGTAGTAAACCAGTCCGGCAATAATTAAAATTGCAATTAAAGCAATTACTGAAATAACTTTTCTTCCTGTTGTCATTTGTTAAATATTTATAATTAAATATATGAAAAGAATAATATAAATAAGCTTTGAAAAAACTGAACTTACGATTTGTAAATTTTCTTTTTGTCATTCTTATTTTTTAATCTTTTTTTTAGGTTTTTAATGATTTATTAAGTCATTTTATAGTTTTAAATAGATTTTATCCTTCTTTGTTTGTTTTTTGTAGTAGAACTAATTTATTAGGTGTATTATTTTATTGTTTTAATATTTTTAATTTGATTTTTATTCTTTTTTTAAATTAATTTTTCGTTTTTTTAAAAAATCAAACCTAAAACAGACTTTTTTTAACCAAATATTTCATTATTAGAATAAATCGTGTGAGATTTTTCAAATATTGAGATATTTTTTTTGTTTAAAGACGTTTTTTATTAAAATCAGAGAAGGTGTTTTCATGTGTTTAAGTCTTTTTAGGCTTGTTGATCGATTTTAAAGGATTGATATTTTGTATTAGAGTGCAATTTTCCTCAATAAATAATTAATCAATAACCTAAAATTAAATGTATGAAAGAAAAACTACTCGTTTTGTTCATTCTAGTTGTGCTTGGCATCTCAGTTAAGGCCCAACAAAAGCAAATTACTGGAAAGGTAACATCAGCAAAAGATAAGCTTCCACTTCCTGGTGTTTCTGTTGTCGTCCCCGGTGCAAGAATTGCTGCTCAAACTGGTGCTGATGGAGTCTATTCTATTTCTGTGCCAAATAATACAAATTCACTTACGTTTCGTTTCCTTGGTTATGTAAGTAAAACGATCTCAATTGGCTCTGGCCCTTTAAATGCATCATTAGAAGAAGATAGTAATACACTGAATGATGTTGTTGTAACAGGTTACGGTACAATGAAGAAAAGAGATTTGGTTGGTTCTGTAACTTCGATAAGGGGTGACCAAGTAGCTAACAAACCAGTTCAAAGTTTTGACCAGGCTTTGGGTGGTAAGGCAGCAGGGGTTCAAATATCAATTCCTAATGGCGTATTAAATAATCCTCCTGTATTTCGTATCCGCGGTACAAATTCAATTTCATTAAGTTCTTATCCTCTAATTGTAATTGATGGGGTTGCAACTTTCACCGGCGACGCCAGTGGAACTAATGCTGCGGGTAATGCGTTAGCAAGTATTAACCCAAATGATATTGAAACTATGGATATCCTTAAAGATGCATCGGCAACCGCAATCTATGGTAGCCGTGCGGCGAATGGTGTAGTTGTAATTACAACAAAAAAAGGAAAAGCCGGTAGGGCTGTGGTAACCTATGATGGATGGGCAGGCTTGGCAAATGTGCAGCGCTTACCAGAAATGATGGATGCGTTTCAATATACTGATATTAAAAATGAAGGTTTAAGAAATGCAGGAACTTATAATACTGGAAATTTAGCAAATATACCTATAAATTATTACGCTTTAACCAATGGTCCGGATGGACAACCAATAAATACAAATTGGTACGATTATGCTTATCGTCAGGGCGTATCGTATAGTAATTCGCTTAGTGTTTCCGGAGGTTCTGAATCGACTACCTATTATATGTCGGTGAATTATACAAATCAGCAGGGTATTATTGTAAAAAATGACTATAAAAGATTAGGCGCAATTTTTAACGTCGATCATAAAATAAGCCAGAAGTTAAGCATTGGTGCTAAATTGCAATATGCTAGTGAAGATAACTTAGCTGTTATTAGCTCAGGTTCATTATCTGGTCAGGCTTTCTCAACTGCAGGTTTGGGTCGTGTTGCATTAGTTAATGCTCCAAACGTATCACCATATTTAAATAACGGTGGTTATAACTTAACAGGAAATAACCTTGGATTAATGAATAATAAAGTATCGCAGGTTGGTTTTTACAATCCCGTTGTTCAAATTGATTTAGATAGATCTTATAACTATTTAAATAGAATTCAATCTAATGCTTACGTTCAATACAAACCAATTCCATGGATCACTTTAAGAAGTGTTTACGGATTGGATTATCTTTATTCTACAAATGATTCTTTTGCCAATCCATTTAATGGAGATGGTTATAATGCTACGCCGGCCAATGCAGGTTCTGCAACTTTAAGCTATAGCCAAAATAAACGGTGGGTTTGGACAACAACTGCCCAGGCAGATAAAACTTTTAACGAAGCACATACTTTTTCATTATTAGTTGGTACTGAGCAGCAGAATACAAGAGCCAGATCTTTCGGAGCAACAAGAACCGGACTTTCAGATCAGGCTTTCAACGATTTTACAGCTGGTTATGCTCAGTTTTCGAATACTGGTGGATATGGAGAGAACTATTTATTCTCTGTTTTTGGTCGCTTAAGTTACGATTTCAAAAAGAAATACATTTTAAATGCAACATTACGTCAGGATGAGTATTCTGCATTTGGTCCTGATAAAAAAGCAGGAACATTTTACAGTGTTGGTGCAGGATATGAAATAGCTCAGGAAAATTTCTGGAAAAACAGCGGCATCGGAAAAGTTTTCAGCAGCTTCCGTTTGAGAGGTAGTTATGGTGAGGTGGGTAACTTTAATGGTTTGGATAATTATGCCCCAAATTCTTACTACAGCGCTGGTTTATTCGGTGGTGCACCAACTTTAAACTTCAGTCAGGCAGGTAACCAAATGATTGGTTGGGAAACAAGTAAAAAGCTCGATGTTGGTCTAAATTTCGGTATCCTAAATGATAAAATTACTTTCGAAACAGCTTATTATAAAAATGATATCGATGGTTTAATTTACAATGTGCCACAAGCTCCATCTGCAGGTTTGCCAAATTCGCCTCAAACTAACATAGGTTCTATGTATAACAAAGGTTTTGAATTTACTGTAAATGCTCAGGCTATTAGCACTAAAGATTTCAGCTGGACACCATCCTTCAATTTTACTTACAATAAAAATTTAATTACGGCACTAACACCTACAATAGATCAATTTACTTCTGCAACATCATCTTTAGAAACTGCAAGTATTTCAAAAGTTGGTACTTCATTAGGTATGATATACGTTGCAAGAACTGCGGGTGTAGATCCTGCAACAGGGCGTAGAATTTTTGTTGCCGCAAATGGAAGAAAAATGTTGTACGATCATAGCTCTCCTGTTGCAAGTCGCTGGAGATATGAAGATGGAACCATTGCTCCGGGCATTACCTCTCAGGATCAACAGATTTATGGTAATTCGCAACCTAAATTCTATGGTGGTTTTATCAATAACTTTAAATATAAAAACTTCGATATGGGTTTAACTATAACATATCAGGCAGGATTTTATATCTACAATGGTACCCAGGCTTCAATCATGGATCAACGTTTCTGGAATAACTCAACTGATATATTAAATAGATGGACTACGCCAGGTCAAATTACTTCAGTTCCGAGAGTTGTAGCTGGCGATAACATGTCAAATGGTTCAGCAGTTCCTTTAGATATCAATGTTTACAAAGGAGATTTTATCAAATTAAGAGATATTTCTTTAGGCTATACACTTCCGAACAGCTTACTTGCGAAATTAAAAATTACAAGTGCCAGAATTTATGTTAGCGGACAAAACTTAATAATTCTTACTAAGTATAATGGAACCGATCCTGAAGTTTCTTCAAACGGAGGTGCAAATGCATCTCAAGGTATTGAGCGTAACTCAGTAGCAAGCGGACGAGTATTTACAGCAGGGTTAAACTTCAAATTTTAAGATTATTAACATGAAAAGAAAAATTATATACACTCTTGTATTGGTAGCCGTTATGGCAACATCATGCAGAAAGGAGTCAAATTTAAATCCTAAGTCACTAAATGCAGTGGATTTTGAATCCTCTTTTAGTACACCAGACAGGATCAAAGCCCAGGTATTAGGTATTTACTCGGGTTTAAAAGCAGGTGATTTTTATGGTGGTCGTTACATCGTTTATAACGAAGTACGTGCAGACAATTATATTAACCTTACAACCAATGCGGTAACAGCTTATCAGGTTTGGAATTTTACTACCTCAAATAATGCACAGGAAGTAACCGGTTTGTGGGGCGCTGCTTATTCAGTTATTAACCGTTGTAATTTATTTATTGATGGTATGGCTGCGGGCGGAGCAGCAACTGTTGGAACTGCATTAGCGGCAAATTACGTTGCTGAGGCAAAAATGGTAAGAGCAATTGCTTATTATAGCTTATTACAGTTATACGCGAGACCTTACTGGGATGGTAATGGCAGTAAACCTGGCCTTCCATTAAGGTTAAAAGGAAATTCTGGAGCTGGTGATTATGATTTAGCCCGAAGTACTGTTGGACAGGTTTATGCGCAAATTATAACTGATTTGAACGATGCAGAAGCAGCATTGCCATTAAGTTATACAACTGCTTATGATAACACAGTTAGGGGGCATCGCAATACTGCAATTGCTTTTAAAACAAGAGTATATTTGAGTATGCAACGCTATGCTGATGTAATAACTGAAGCAAACAAAATTGTGAGTGCCAATGCGCCTTATACTGCAACTACCGGTGTTGCAAATGCATTGCAAGGAAATGTTGCAAATGTTTACAAAACGCCATATACAACAACAGAATCTATATTATCTTCTCCTATGGTTGTAGGTGCAGACATTGTTGGCGGTCAAACTGCATTAGGATCTTATTTTTACTCGGTAAGAGAATATAAACTGAATGATGCAGGAGTTGTAGCTGATGCAAGCTGGAAAACAACTGATGCACGCAGAGCATTTGTAACTTCAACACCTGTAGCGAATATACCTAGCCAATTAATGGCAAAATTCCCGAGTTCTCCCTACAGCGATTACGTCCCTGTAATTCGTTATGCTGAAGTGTTGTTAAGCTTAGGTGAAGCAATTGCAAGAAGTACTAATACGGTTGATGCGAAAGCAATTAGCTTATTAAATGCTGTAAGACAAAGATCTGATGCGACCACAACATTTACTGCTGCTAATTTTGCAACACCGCAGGCTTTATTTGACGCATTTTTAAGAGAAAGAAATATTGAGTTTCTTGGTGAGGGTTTAAGAAGTCCTGATTTATTAAGGTTAGGATTGGATTTGCCTGCAAAAGGAACAGTTTCTTCTGTGCCTTCAAGCGACAGACGGTATATATTTCCGATTTCTCAGGCAGAGCTTTTATATAACAGGTTAATGACTGATAACTAAAAATTAATTTAACAGATCATAGAAATGCCCTGAATTTTTCAGGGCATTTTTTGTTTATGACCTTAATTGGTTAAGAGCCAGTAAATTATATGGTGATATTTTTTGATTAAACTCTTTCTATTTTTCAAAAATTTACTTACATTTGCAACCCTTACAATGAGGAAAATTTAAAAACCAAGAGAGGAGGTATTTCAGCGTTATGATCATTATCAACATTAAAGACGGCGAATCATTAGATAAAGCCCTTAAACGTTTCAAGAAGAAATTCGAAAAAACAGGAGTTTTAAGAGAACTACGTAGCCGTCAGGCATACGAGAAAAAATCTGTAGCTCGTCGTACTGAAATTAAACATGCTGTTTATATTCAAAACATGAACCAGGATACAACAGTTTAGTTGTAACGATATATAATAATACAAATGCCTTTAGAGTTTTCTAAGGGCATTTTTTTTTGTGTAAAATTTTAAGTTAATAATTTCTTAATATTAAAACTATTAGTAACTTCAACTATAGTGAGGGACTAATACTTAATAAATGTTGCTGAACAGTTTTCTAACATATCTATCACACGAGAAAAGATATTCTCAGCATACAATAAGCTCTTATCAGGCAGATTTATTGCAATTCCAAGAGTACGTTCTACAAACTTTCGAACTTGATGTTTTAGAGATTAAACATACTCATGTTAGAAGTTTTATGGTCGATTTGATGGAGAACAAATCATCAGAAAACACCATAAACCGCAAAATATCCGCGTTGCGCAGCTTTTACAAATTTCTTTTTAAGGAAGGTAGGATAACTAATAATCCAATGCTTTTAATAAAAGCGCCAAAAATACCGAAACGCCTGCCAATTTTTGTCGAAAATCATAAACTGGATCAACTTTTAGATTCGGAAACTTTTTTTGATGATGGCTTCAGTTCAAAAAGAGATCATTTGGTTATAGAACTGCTTTTTGGAACCGGCATTCGTTTAGCGGAGTTAATCGCCTTAAAAGAAACTGACATTGATGTTTTTAGCAACACAATCAAAGTTTTAGGTAAAAGGAATAAAGAAAGAATCATTCCCGTAAATAAACAGCTTATGAATCAGTTAAATAGCTTCATGGAATTAAAAAAGTTGCAAAACTTTAATAACATTTTACCTAATTTAATCGTTACCAATTCAGGTGCTGCTGCTTATCCCAAATTGATTTATCGTATTGTAAGTTCTTATTTAAGTTTGGTTTCAACTAATGATAAAAAAAGTCCGCACGTACTCAGGCATAGTTACGCAACAAGTTTGCTTAATGCCGGGGCAGATTTAAATGCCATTAAAGAACTTTTAGGGCATGCCAGTTTGGCTGCTACGCAGGTTTACACACACAATTCAATCGAAAGATTAAAAACAATTTATAAACAAGCCCATCCAAAGGCATAAAAAAAGGAGGAAAAATGAAAATCGGAGTTCAATCAATCCACTTCAATGCAGACAGTAAGTTGTTAGATTTTATACAGAAAAAGGCCAATAAGCTCGATCAGTTTTTTGACCAGATAATTAGTGGTGAAGTGTATTTAAAATTAGAAAACGTAGAAGACGAAGCCAATAAGATTAGCGAGATAAAGCTGATTGTGCCAGGCGGAACCTTATTCGCTAAAGAACAATGTAAATCATTTGAAGAAGCGACTGACCTCGCTATTGAATCATTAAGGAAGCAAATTACCAAGCATAAGGAAAAAACCAGAAAAAAAATTAGTGAACAGAAAACCGTTTTAATTGATAGCGAAATATCTGATTACTAATTTAAGCGACAATAAAAAGCAATGGCATCAAATATTTTGGTGCCATTGTTTTTATTAAAATTACCGTTATTTCTACATTAAATACACAAGTTCATTTAAAATACATGAACTCATCTAGCTTGTAAAACTTAGGCGTTGTATATGAATAAAAATTTAACTTTTAGAAAAAGCCTTGGTATTTTGCCATTTGTAATTTATCTTTTGATAAATAGTATTTGGACATTAAGCTATGAGACTAGAATTATAACTTTAATTGCTGTTATTGAGATGGGTTTAATCGCTATATATCTGCAGAATAATAAATCATTGTATTTTTTGCTAGGGGGTTCAATAATATTAGTTTTGTCCATTTTCAGTTATCAGTACGCTATATCTTAACCTAGCTCTTACAATTTAACGAAACCCCAGCACCACTCATTCTAATCATTAAGGAAGCAAATTACCAAGCATAAGGAAAAAACCAGAAAAAAAATTAGTGAACAGAAAACCGTTTTAATTGATTGCGAAATATCTGATTACTAAGTAAATATTTCTTTAAATTTTAGATAAAAAATTAGCAGGTTGAAAGGCTTGCTAATTTTTTTTTAAATTTATTTTGAATAGAAATATAAATGTGTAGATTTGCATTCCAATTCGGAAAGGGGGTTGCCTCAAATAAAGAAATGGATTGTTCTGTGAAAGTATAATATTTTATAAAATACGCATTGATTTGTTTAAAAAACCATTTTTTTTAAACTTAGCATATAAAAATAAAAGCCTCCTTAGCTCAGCTGGTAGAGCAACTGACTTGTAATCAGTAGGTCATTGGTTCGATTCCGATAGGAGGCTCTGTTATTTTAAGATGTTCGCATTTTAGGATAAAGTTGGGGAGATTCCAGAGCGGCCAAATGGGACAGACTGTAACTCTGTTATCGCAAGATTTCGAAGGTTCGAATCCTTCTCTCCCCACAAACTGATTATAGATTGAAGATTTTAGTTTATCGATTGAGTTTAATCGTAATTCATAAATCTACAATCGTAAATCGACAAGCGGAAGTAGCTCAGTTGGTAGAGCGATAGCCTTCCAAGCTATAGGTCGCGAGTTCGAACCTCGTCTTCCGCTCTTGCACGTTCATTAGTAAATTGGTTTATTGATAACCAAGTGGACTTTGAACTAATGAGCTGAATAAAAAGCCGACTTAGCTCAGCGGTAGAGCACTTCCTTGGTAAGGAAGAGGTCATGGGTTCAATTCCCATAGTTGGCTCAGATAAAAGAAGCTTTGTTAAATCTGTTATTAAAACAGAGTAGACAAGGTTTTTTGTGTTGCATTGTATCAAAACAATAAATAAAAAATAATAAAAAGTTAACCTACTAATTAGTTATAAATAAAATGGCAAAAGAAAAATTTGACCGCAGTAAACCGCACTTAAACATCGGTACAATCGGTCACGTCGATCACGGTAAAACAACTTTAACAGCAGCTATTACAAAATGTTTAGCTGATGCAGGTTTATCTGAGGCACGTTCATTCGAATCTATTGACTCTGCTCCAGAGGAAAAAGAAAGAGGTATTACAATCAATACAGCTCACGTTGAGTATTCAACAGCTAACCGTCACTATGCACACGTTGACTGTCCAGGTCACGCGGATTACGTGAAAAACATGGTAACTGGTGCTGCTCAAATGGACGGTGCAATTATCGTTGTTGCTGCTACTGATGGTCCAATGCCACAAACTCGCGAGCACATCTTGTTAGCTCGTCAGGTAGGTGTTCCTTCATTAGTTGTATTCATGAACAAAGTGGATATGGTTGATGACCCTGAGTTATTAGAATTAGTTGAAATGGAAGTTCGTGAATTATTATCATTCTATGAATTCCCAGGTGATGACATTCCTGTAATCCAAGGTTCTGCATTAGGTGGATTAAACGGCGATCCGAAATGGGTTGGTAAAATTATGGAATTAATGGAAGCTGTAGATAACTACATTCCAATCCCTCCACGTTTAACTGATCTTCCTTTCTTAATGCCTGTTGAAGATGTGTTCTCAATTACTGGTCGTGGTACTGTTGCTACTGGTCGTATTGAGCGTGGTGTAATCAACTCAGGTGATCCGGTTGAAATCTTAGGTATGGGTGCTGAGAACTTAAAATCTACAGTAACTGGTGTTGAGATGTTCCGTAAAATTTTAGATTACGGTGAAGCTGGTGATAACGTTGGTTTATTATTACGTGGTATTGAGAAAACTGATATCCGTCGTGGTATGGTAATCTGTAAACCAGGTTCGGTAACACCTCACACAGATTTCAAAGCTGAGATCTATGTATTATCAAAAGCAGAAGGTGGCCGTCACACGCCATTCTTCAACAAATACCGTCCTCAATTCTATTTCCGTACAACAGACGTAACTGGTGAGATTTCATTAGCTGAAGGTACTGAGATGGTTATGCCAGGTGATAACGTTACAATTACAGTTAAATTGATTAACGCAATCGCAATGGAAAAAGGTCTACGTTTCGCTATCCGTGAAGGTGGTAGAACAGTAGGTGCTGGTCAGGTAACTGAAATTTTAAAATAATTCTAAGCAATTAGAGTTTAAATAATTTAAAGCAAGGTGCTTGAGAAATAACTTAAGTACTTTGCTTTTAAATTACGGGAATAGTTCAACGGTAGAATAGAGGTCTCCAAAACCTTTGATCAGGGTTCGAATCCTTGTTCCCGTGCAAAATAATGATTGAATTAATGAATGTTTTAGGCTTGGATATTACCATTCACTCATTCACTTATTCAATCATTTAATCATTAAAATAGATATGGCTAAAGTAGTTCAATTTATAAAAGAATCGTATGATGAAATGACCCAGAAGGTTACGTGGCCAACCTGGGGAGAGCTTCAAAACTCTGCGGTACTTGTTTTAGTAGCCTCTTTAATTATTGCATTGATTATTTTTGCAATGGATAAAGGTTCTGTATTTGTGTTAGATACTTTTTACAAATCACTTTCAAATTAATATACTAATGAGCGATCTTTTAAAGTGGTATGTTGTAAGAGCGGTAAGCGGTAAAGAAAAAAAGGTAAAGCAGTATATTGATGCTGAAATAAGTCGTTTAGGATTCTCTCATTTGGTTCCTCAGGTTTTAATACCTATGGAAAAATATTACCAGATGAAGGATGGTAAAAAAATTGCAAAAGAACGTAACTTTTATCCTGGTTATGTTTTAATTGAAGCAACTTTAGATGGCGAATTAGAGCACATTATAAAAGGAATAAATAGTGTAATCGGATTTTTAGGCGATAAAGCTGGTAATCCAATCCCAATGCGCCAGGCAGAAGTTAACCGTATTTTAGGTAAGGTTGATGAAATGAGCGAACAAGGAGAGATGATGAATGTTCCTTTCTACGTTGGCGAAAACATCAAAGTTATGGATGGACCTTTTAATGGTTTCACAGGTGTTATCGAAGAAGTTAACGAAGAGAAGAAAAAATTAAAAGTTATGGTTAAGATTTTTGGTCGTAAAACACCGTTAGAACTTAACTATATGCAAGTAGAAAAAGAGTAAAATTTATTTTATAAAATATATTGGAGGACTGCAAGATTATTCATATCTTTGCAGTCCTTTTGGCTTTGTATAAAGCCGCCAGGAAATTAAATGTTACATGCTTCCACTATTAACATTGAGTTTTAAATAAACAAAAAACACAAAATGGCAAAAGAAGTCAGTGCAATGATCAAATTACAGATCAAAGGCGGAGCGGCAAATCCATCGCCACCAGTAGGGCCTGCATTAGGTGCTAAGGGTGTTAACATTATGGAGTTTTGCAAACAGTACAACGCTCGTACCCAAGATAAAGCAGGTAAAGTATTGCCAGTTGTAATTACTGTTTATGCTGATAAGTCATTCGATTTCATCATCAAAACCCCTCCTGTAGCAATTCAGTTAAAAGATGCTACTAAATTACAGAGTGGTTCTGCTGAGCCTAACCGTAAAAAAGTTGGATCGGTGACCTGGGACCAGATTAAAGTTATTGCTGAAGATAAAATGCCTGATTTAAATGCATTTACAATCGAATCTGCAATGAGTATGGTTGCCGGTACAGCACGCAGTATGGGAATCACCGTTTCTGGTGACGCACCCTGGAATAATTAATTAAAAACAGTTTACAACAGTGGCGAAATTAACTAAAAATCAAAAAAAGGCACATGCTAAAATAGAAGCTGGTAAAGCTTATACTTTACAGGCTGCTGCTGCTTTGGTAAAAGAAATCACTACTACTAAATTCGATGCATCAGTTGATATTGATGTATCATTAGGTGTAGATCCGCGTAAAGCCAATCAAATGGTACGTGGGATTGCTACTTTACCACACGGAACAGGTAAAACTGTACGTGTTTTAGCTTTAGTAACTCCTGATAAGGAAGAAGAAGCAAAAGCAGCCGGCGCAGACTTCGTAGGTTTAGACGAATATGTGGCTAAAATTGAAGGTGGTTGGACCGATGTAGACATTATTATCACTACACCAGCTTGTATGGCAAAAGTAGGTAAATTAGGCCGTGTTTTAGGTCCAAGGAACTTAATGCCAAACCCAAAATCTGGTACAGTAACTAACGAAGTTGGTAAAGCTGTAACGGAGGTTAAAGCAGGTAAAATTGATTTTAAAGTAGACAAAAGCGGTATTATACACGCTTCAATAGGGAAAGTATCATTCCCGGCAGATAAAATTTATGAAAATGCACTAGAGATCATCTCAGTAATTTCTAAATTAAAACCATCTGCTGCTAAAGGAACTTATTTTAAAAGCATTCACGTGTCTTCTACAATGAGTCCTGGAATTGCAATTGAAACAAAATCAGTAGCGGGGATCTAATCATGAACAGAGAAGAAAAAAACGAAGTAGTTTTAGAACTACAAGGACAAATGCAGGAGTTTGGCAATTTTTATATTGCTGATACATCTAGCCTTTCTGTTGAGCAGATTAATAATATCCGTCGCAAATGTTTTGAAAGTGATATCGTAATGAAGGTTGCTAAAAACACTTTAATCCGCAAAGCGATTGAAGGTTTAGATGGCGATGCTTCTGAGATATACGAAGCCCTCAAAGGTTCATCATCATTATTATTCTCAAAAACAGCAAACGCTCCGGCTAAGTTGATTAAAACTTTGAGAAAAACTTCTGATAAACCTGTGCTTAAAGCGGCATATATAGATTCATCAGTATACGTTGGAGATGACCAATTGAATAACTTAGTAAGCTTAAAATCGAGAGAAGAGCTTATTGGCGATATCATTGGATTATTACAATCACCAGCTAAAAATGTTGTTTCTGCCCTTAAATCAAGCGGTGGCAAAATTGCAGGAATTGTTAAAACTCTACAAGAAAGAGAAGGTTAACGAACACCTTAAGTTCGCAAATTAAACAAAATTATTACACGTAAATTTTTAAAATCTTAATAAAATGGCAGATTTAAAAGCGTTTGCTGAGCAATTGGTAAACTTAACAGTAAAAGAAGTTAATGAATTAGCTCAAATCTTAAAAGATGAGTATGGTATTGAGCCTGCAGCTGCTGCTGTAGTTGCTGGTCCTGCTGCTGGTGGTGATGCACCTGCTGCTGCTGCAGAAAAAACATCTTTTGATGTAATCTTAAAAGAAGCTGGTGGTCAGAAATTAGCAGTTGTAAAACTTGTTAAAGACTTAACTGGTTTAGGTTTAAAAGAAGCTAAAGACTTAGTAGACGGCGCACCAAAAGAATTAAAAACTGGTGTTGCTAAAGACGAAGCAGAAGCTCTTAAAAAACAATTAGAAGAAGCTGGAGCAGTAGTTGAAATTAAGTAATTACTTAATTTAGCTAAGCTAAAAATGTATCAGACACCGACTGAAAATGTCGGTGTCTTTACCTGTTTATAAACATCTCATTTTGCTTGGTTAATGAGAATGTTTCAAACCCGAACCAAACAAATAGTTTATTCTTAAACTAAAATCTTTTAGTCCATTGGCAAAGACAGTCGAACAAAGAGTAAATTTTGCAACTAGTAAGCACATTATAGACTATCCGGATTTTCTGGATGTGCAATTGCAATCATTCAGAGAATTTTTCCAGATAGATACCACATCAGACGATCGCTCAAGCGAAGGTTTGTTCAAAGTGTTTGCTGAAAACTTTCCAATAACAGATTCGAGAAATATCTTCGTATTAGAGTTTCTTGATTATTTTGTTGATCCGCCACGTTACGATATACATGAGTGTATTGAGCGTGGACTAACCTACAATGTTCCATTAAAAGCAAAGCTAAAGCTTTCTTGTAACGATGTTGAACATGAAGACTTTGAAACTATTATTCAGGATGTGTATTTAGGTACTATCCCGTATATGACACCAAAAGGTACATTTGTTATCAACGGTGCAGAACGTGTTATCGTTTCGCAATTACACCGTTCTCCGGGTGTGTTCTTCGGCCAAAGCCGTCACACAAACGGAACTAAATTGTATTCTGCACGTGTTATTCCTTTCAAAGGTTCATGGATCGAGTTTGCTACAGACGTAAATAACGTAATGTATGCTTACATCGATCGTAAGAAAAAATTCCCGGTTACCACTTTATTGCGTGCTATCGGTTACGATTCTGATAAAGATATCTTAGAACTTTTCGATCTTGCTGACGAAGTAAAAGTTAGCAAATCAGGTTTAAAGAAATATATCGGTCGTAAACTAGCGGCAAGAGTTTTAAAGAAATGGGTTGAAGATTTTGTAGATGAAGATACAGGTGAGGTAGTTTCTATCGACCGTAATGAAGTGATTCTTGAAAGAGAAACCGTTTTAGAAGACGAACACATTGATATGGTTATCGAAGCTGGTGTTAAAACCATCATTCTTTCTAAAGAAGATGGTGCGAGCCAGGCCGATTATACCATTATTTATAATACATTACAAAAAGATACATCAAACTCTGAAAAAGAGGCTGTTGAAAACATCTATCGTGCTTTGCGTAACGCAGAACCACCTGATGAGGAAACTGCACGTGGTATCATTGATCGTTTATTCTTTTCAGATAAACGCTACGATTTAGGAGATGTTGGTCGTTACCGCATCAACCGTAAATTGAAAATGAATACACCGGATGATGTTAAAGTTTTAACAAAAGCAGATATTATCGCAATTGTTAAATACTTAATTAAATTAATTAACTCTAAGGAAGAGGTGGATGATATTGACCACTTATCAAACCGTCGTGTACGTACGGTAGGTGAGCAATTGTACGCACAATTCGGTGTTGGTTTGGCTCGTATGGCCAGAACAATCCGTGAGCGTATGAACATTCGCGATAACGAGGTGTTTACTCCAACTGATTTGATTAACGCCCGTACGTTATCATCGGTAATTAACTCTTTCTTTGGTACAAATCAGTTGTCTCAGTTTATGGATCAAACCAATCCATTAGCAGAGATTACACACAAACGCCGTTTATCAGCCTTAGGCCCAGGTGGTTTATCACGTGAGCGTGCTGGTTTCGAGGTACGTGACGTTCACTATACGCACTACGGTCGTTTATGTACAATTGAAACACCTGAGGGACCAAATATTGGTTTGATTTCATCACTTTGTGTGCATGCAAAAATCAATAATTTAGGTTTCATTGAAACACCATACAAACGTGTTGAAGATGGTAAGGTAGTTGTTGATTCAGATGTTATTTATTTATCTGCAGAAGATGAAGATGGTAAAACCATCGCTCAGGCAAATGCAGAATACGATGATAAAGGTAACTTCATTACACCACGCGTTAAAGCACGTTATGAGGGTGACTTCCCGATTATTGAGCCTGAGAAATTAGACTTGATGGATGTTGCACCAAATCAGATTACTTCAATCGCTGCTTCGTTAATTCCGTTCTTAGAACATGATGATGCGAACAGGGCTTTGATGGGATCGAACATGCAACGTCAGGCCGTACCATTGTTACGTCCGGAAGCGCCAATTGTTGGTACAGGTTTGGAAGGTCGCGTTGCCCGTGACTCAAGAACACTTATCAATGCTGAAGGTAACGGTGTTGTAGAATATGTAGATGCAAATGAAATCACCATTAAATATGAGCGTAACGAAGATGATCGTTTAGTTTCTTTTGAAGGTGATAGCAAAACTTATCGTTTAATTAAGTTCAAAAAAACCAACCAGAATACTTGTATCAACTTAAAACCAATCGTTAAGAAGGGGCAGAAAGTTACTAAAGGACAGGTTCTTTGCGAAGGTTATGCAACTGAAAACGGCGAGTTAGCATTAGGTAGAAACTTAAAAGTGGCTTTCATGCCTTGGCAAGGTTTCAACTTTGAGGATGCGATTGTAATCAACGAGCGTATTGTTCGTGATGACGTTTTCACTTCATTACATATTGAAGAGTTTGAATTAGAAGTACGTGATACCAAACGTGGAGAAGAGGAATTAACACCAGATATCCCTAACGTTTCTGAAGAGGCTACTAAAGACCTTGATGAGAATGGTATTATCCGTATTGGTGCTGATGTTAAAGAAGGTGATATCTTAATTGGTAAGATTACGCCAAAAGGAGAGTCTGATCCTTCACCTGAAGAGAAATTATTACGTGCAATCTTTGGTGATAAAGCAGGTGATGTTAAAGATGCGTCTTTAAAAACACCTCCTTCCATCCAGGGTGTAGTAATTGATACTAAATTATTCAGCCGTGCTAAGAAAACTACAAAAGCTGAAGAGAAATCGGCAATTGAGAAATTAGACAAAGGATACAACAATATCACCGAGAAATTAAAAGCAGAATTAGTAGATAAATTATTCACCATTGTAAACGGAAAAACATCACAAGGTGTATTCAACATTTACAAAGAATTATTAGTTGCTAAAGGTGCAAAATTCACTCAGAAAATTTTAGCGGATCTTGATTATAATCACATCAGCCCTAACAAATGGACTACTGATGATGACAAAAACGAGATGATTAAAATGTTGCTTCATAACTACGGTATCCGCGTTAACGAAGAACTTGGAGCTTACAAACGCGATAAATTCGCAATTAGTGTAGGTGATGAGCTTCCGTCGGGAATTGTACAAATGGCAAAAGTTTATGTTGCTAAAAAACGTAAATTAAAAGTAGGTGATAAGATGGCTGGCCGCCACGGTAACAAAGGTATTGTAGCTCGTATTGTGCGTGATGAAGATATGCCTTTCTTAGCTGATGGTAGCCCTGTTGATATCGTGTTGAACCCGCTAGGTGTACCTTCACGTATGAACTTAGGTCAGATTTACGAAACCGTTTTGGCGTGGGCCGGTAAAGAATTAGGCGTAAAATTCGCAACTCCGATTTTTGATGGTGCTACACACGATGAGGTAGAAGAGTGGATTGCTAAAGCGGGTGTTCCTGCCTCAGGAAAAACTTATTTATACAATGGTTTAACAGGTGAGCGTTTCGATCAGACTACAACAGTAGGTATTATCTACATGTTAAAACTAGGTCACATGGTTGATGACAAGATGCACGCCCGTTCAATCGGACCATATTCATTAATTACACAACAGCCGTTGGGTGGTAAAGCCCAGTTTGGTGGTCAGCGTTTTGGTGAGATGGAGGTTTGGGCATTAGAGGCATTTGGTGCTGCTAATATTCTTCAGGAGATATTAACCGTTAAATCGGATGATGTTATCGGAAGAGCTAAAACTTACGAAGCCATTGTTAAAGGTGAAAACCTACCAACTCCAGGTGTACCAGAATCGTTTAACGTATTGGTACATGAGTTACGCGGTTTAGGTTTAGATATTACGTTAGACTAAAAGTTATAGGTAATACGTGGTAAGTTATAAGTTAACTTATCACGTAAAACTTAAAACTTAAAACTTAAGAAAGAGATATGTCTTACAAAAAGGATAATAAATTAAAAAGCAATTTCACATCAATCACGATTAGCTTATCGTCTCCGGAAATTATTTTGGAACGTTCGAGCGGTGAGGTGTTGAAACCGGAAACTATTAACTACCGTACTTACAAACCTGAACGTGATGGTTTGTTTTGTGAGCGTATTTTTGGTCCGGTAAAAGATTACGAATGTCATTGCGGTAAATACAAACGTATCCGTTACAAAGGTATTGTTTGTGATCGTTGCGGTGTTGAGGTAACTGAAAAGAAAGTACGTCGTGAGCGTATGGGGCACATCGCTTTGGTGGTTCCGGTTGCACACATCTGGTATTTCCGTTCTTTACCAAACAAAATCGGTTATTTATTAGGTTTACCTACTAAAAAATTAGATTTAATTATCTACTACGAGCGTTATGTAGTTATCCAATCAGGCTTAATGGCCGAAGAAGGTATCAACTATATGGACTTCTTAACTGAAGAAGAGTATTTAGATATCTTAGATAAGTTACCTAAAGAAAACCAATACTTGGATGATAAAGATCCTAATAAATTCATCGCCAAAATGGGTGCTGAAGCATTAGAAGATTTATTGAAACGTATTGATTTAGATACTTTATCTTACGATTTACGTCACCAGGCTGCAAACGAAACTTCACAACAACGTAAAAATGAGGCATTAAAACGCCTTCAGGTTGTTGAAGCTTTCCGTGGTGCTAATACACGTATCGAGAATCGCCCTGAGTGGATGATTGTTAAAATCGTTCCGGTTATTCCACCAGAATTACGTCCTTTAGTTCCATTAGAAGGTGGTCGTTTCGCAACCTCAGATTTAAATGATTTATACCGTCGTGTAATTATCCGTAACAACCGTTTAAAACGTTTGATCGAGATTAAAGCACCAGAGGTAATTTTACGTAACGAAAAACGTATGTTACAGGAAGCTGTAGATTCGTTATTCGATAACTCGCGTAAAGTTAATGCGGTTAAAACAGAAGGTAACCGTGCTTTGAAATCTCTTTCAGATATCCTGAAGGGTAAACAAGGTCGTTTCCGCCAGAATCTATTAGGTAAACGTGTGGATTATTCGGCTCGTTCAGTAATTGTTGTAGGGCCTAGCCTAAAATTACATGAGTGCGGTATTCCTAAAGATATGGCTGCAGAGCTTTACAAACCGTTCATTATTCGTAAGATGATTGAGCGTGGTGTAGTGAAAACAGTTAAATCTGCGAAGAAAATCGTTGATAGAAAAGATCCTCTCGTTTGGGATATTTTAGAAAATGTATTAAAAGGCCACCCGGTATTATTAAACCGTGCACCTACACTACACAGACTAGGTATTCAGGCTTTCCAGCCAAAATTAATTGAAGGAAAAGCAATCCAGTTGCACCCGTTAGTTTGTACTGCATTCAACGCCGATTTTGATGGTGACCAGATGGCTGTCCACTTACCTTTAGGTAACGCAGCGATTTTGGAAGCCCAGGTATTAATGTTGGCGGCACACAACATCTTAAACCCTGCAAATGGTACACCAATTACAGTACCTTCTCAGGATATGGTTTTGGGTCTTTATTACATTACTAAAGGCCGTAGAACTGATGAAACTAGAGTTGTAAAAGGTCAGGATTCAAATTTCTATTCTCCGGAAGAAGTAATTATTGCTTACAATGAGAAAGAATTAGATCTTCATGCTTTCATTAAAGTAAGAGTAAATGTTAAGCAAAGCGATGGTTCTATCGTTAATAAATTAACTGAAACAACTGTTGGTAGAGTATTATTCAACCAGATGGTTCCTGAAGAAGTTGGTTATATCAACGAGTTATTAACTAAGAAATCGTTAAGAGATATTATCGGTGAAGTAGTTAAAATGACTGGTATGGCCCGTGCTTCCCAATTCTTGGATGATATCAAAGAATTAGGGTTCCGTATGGCTTTCCAAGGTGGTTTATCGTTCAACTTACAAGACGTAAACATTCCTGTTGAGAAACATACTTTATTAGAACAGGCAGCTGCTGAGGTTGAAGAGGTAAGAAACAACTATAACATGGGTTTCATTACCAACAACGAACGTTACAACCAGATTATCGATATCTGGACTCGTATCAACAATAGGTTAACTACATTCGTTATGACTCAGTTATCATCAGATAACCAAGGTTTTAACTCGGTTTACATGATGCTTGATTCAGGTGCACGTGGTTCGAAAGAGCAGATTCGTCAGCTTTGCGGAATGCGTGGTTTGATGGCGAAACCTCAAAAATCAGGTTCAGGTGGTGATATTATCGAAAACCCTATCTTATCAAACTTTAAAGAAGGTTTATCAGTATTAGAGTACTTTATCTCTACTCACGGTGCCCGTAAAGGTTTGGCGGATACGGCTTTAAAAACGGCTGATGCGGGTTACTTAACCCGTCGTTTACATGATGTTGCACAGGATATGATTGTTAATGATGATGATTGTGGTACCTTAAGAGGTATGTACACAACAGCATTGAAAGACAACGAAGATATCGTTGAACCATTATATGATAGAATTTTAGGTCGTACTTCATTACATGATGTTTATAATCCTTTGGATAACACATTATTAGTAGGAGCGGGCGAAGACATTAACGAAGATGTAGCCAAAGCGATTGAAGAATCTCCTTTAGAAGGTATCGAAATTCGTTCGGTGTTAACCTGCGAATCTAAACGCGGTGTTTGTGCATTATGTTATGGACGTAACTTAGCATCTGGTAAACGTGTTCAAAGAGGTGAAGCAGTTGGTGTAATTGCAGCACAATCAATCGGTGAACCAGGTACACAGTTAACACTTCGTACTTTCCACGTGGGTGGTACTGCATCGAATATTGCTGCAGAATCAAACATCGTAGCTAAATTTGATGGTGTTATCGAATTTGAAAATATCCGTACTGTAGATACACAAACAGAAGATGGAACAGTTCAGGTTGTATTAGGTCGTTCAGGTGAGTTCAAAATTGTTGAACCAGGAACCGGACGCATCATTGTAACCAATAATATTCCTTATGGTGCATTCTTATTCGTTAAAGAAGGTGATAAATTATCAAAAGGTGATAAAATCTGTTCGTGGGATCCTTACAACGCGGTTATTCTATCAGAATTTGCCGGTAAAGCACAATTTGACGCAATTATAGAAGGTGTTACCTTCCGTGAAGAGTCTGATGAGCAAACTGGTCACCGTGAAAAAGTTATCATCGATACACGTGATAAAACTAAAAACCCTTCAGTTCAAATCGTTGATAAAAAAGGCGAAATGATTAAAGGTTATAACATTCCTGTAGGTGCCCACGTTTCAGTTGATGAAGGTGAAGCAATTCAAACTGGTCAGATTATCGCTAAAATACCTCGTGCAACCGGTAAAACCCGAGATATTACGGGTGGTTTACCTCGCGTAACGGAGTTATTTGAAGCGCGTAACCCATCAAACCCAGCTGTAGTAACTGAAATTGATGGTGTTGTAACTTTAGGTGGTGTTAAACGTGGTAACCGTGAAATTACAATCGAATCTAAAGATGGTGAAGTTAAAAAATACCTTGTTCCATTGTCTAAACACATCCTTGTACAGGATAATGACTTTGTAAAAGCAGGTATGCCTTTATCAGATGGTTCAATTTCTCCTGCAGATATTTTATCAATTAAAGGACCAGCAGCGGTTCAGGAATACTTAGTGAATGGTATTCAAGAGGTTTACCGTTTGCAAGGTGTAAAAATTAATGATAAACACTTCGAGGTAATTGTTCACCAAATGATGCAGAAAGTTCACATCGAAGATCCAGGTGATACAATTTTCTTAGAAAATAACGCTGTTGACCGTTGGGATTTTGCTGAAGAAAACGATGCGATGTACGACAAGAAAGTTGTTGAAGACGCAGGTGATTCTACAGATTTCAAACCAGGACAAATCGTTTCATTACGTAGATTAAGAGATGAAAATTCTCAGCTAAAACGTAAAGACTTAAAACAAATCCAGGTTCGTGATGCAAGACCAGCTACTGCGAGTTCAATCCTTCAGGGTATTACTCGTGCATCGTTAGGTACTAAATCGTTCATTTCTGCGGCATCGTTCCAGGAAACTACGAAAGTATTAAATGAGGCGGCAATTGCAGGTAAACGTGATAACATGTTAGGCTTGAAAGAAAACGTAATTGTTGGTCACTTAATTCCATCCGGAACAGGTGTTCGTGGTTACGAAAGAATCATCGTTGGTTCTCAAGAAGAATACGATAAGTTACTAGCTTCGAAACAAGAAGAAGTAGAAGCATAATAAGTTATTATCAGATTATTAAAGGGCTGTTTCATTATTTGAAACAGCCCTTTTTTGTTTATAAGCTTTTAACCCTGCCAATAATATACTACTTTAGTACCTCTTTAATTAAAGATTAAATACAAATATTTACCACATTATGGAAGAACAACAAAACGAAAATCAGTTAAATATAGAGCTATCTGAAGAAATTGCTGAGGGGATTTTTTCGAACCTCGCAATTATTACGCATTCCAACACAGAATTTGTATTGGATTTTATTCGTGTTATGCCCGGCTTACCTAAAGCTAAGGTTAAATCAAGAATAATCCTTACCCCGGAACACGCCAAACGATTGTTAACGGCTTTAGACGACAATATTCAAAAATTTGAGGCTGTAAATGGCCGTATTAAAACGCAGGAAGAACCGCCTTTTCCAATGGGTTTTGGCGGGCCAACTGCTCAAGCATAAATTTCTTTAGACAAATTAAACAAATACTTGATTGCTATGTTAGCATAGTATACATTTGTGTTATAACCATATATAAATGAAAAAAATTTTATTGAGCGTATTACTATCCGCCCCATTATGGGTTTTTGGGCAGGGTTTCCAGGTTAATTTACAAGGACAGAAACAAATTGGTATGGCTGGGGCAGGGTCTGCACTGGCTTTAGACGAAGCTTCAGTATTTTACAATCCTGGGGCAGTCAGTTTTTTAGAAAAAAACTCCATTTCAGCAGGCGTAAACCCACTACTATTTAAATCAGCATTTCAAAGAACGGGTTCAAACGTAACCGAAGAGGTCAAGAACAAAATTGCTCCTCCTTTCGAGTTTTATGCGGTTTGGGGACCAAAATCAAATCGCTGGAAATTAGGTTTAGGTGTGTATACGCCATTTGGAGGATTGGTAGACTGGGGAGAAAATTGGTCTGGCAGATATACCTTAACCTCACTAAATTTAAAAGCAATTTACATTCAGCCAACACTAAGTATTAAAATTACCGATCAAATTGGTATTGGCGCAGGGTTTGTTTATAACCACGGAGATGTGAATCTTCAAAGGGCAATTCCCGTAAATTACCCGGACGGACGTTCAGGAAAAGTAACTTTAGATGGTACCGGAAAAGGGTATGGCTGGAACGCCGGTATTTATATTAAAACGCTAAGTAACATTACGTTTGCTGTTGTGCATAAATCAAAAGTTGTTACAAAGTTAGATGGTGGCTCAGCTCAATTTGATGTACCAGAATCTTTAAGGACTTCTTTCCCGGCTGGAAACACTTTTAATGCAGAATTACCCTTGCCGGCAACGACTAGCTTAGGCATTGGAATTCCACTTTCAAAAAGCACAACATTGGCATTCGATGCAAGTTGGGTGCAATGGCATATTTACCAGGATTTAGCTTTCGACTATGCGACGAATACTTCAGCTTTGGCTGATACGAAATCGGCCCGTAACTATCGTGATGGTTCTTCATTTAAGTTAGGTGTAAACCATCAGGCTTCAGATAAATTAGCATTAAGAGCTGGTGTTGGCTATGCATTCTCTCCGGTTCAGGATGGTTATGTTACCCCTGAAGCACCAGATGCAGACCGTTATATTTTAAGTGCTGGTGCAGGTTATTCTTTTACTTCGAAATTTGAAGTCAATGCATCATTCTTTTTTGAAGATGTTAAATCGCGTAAACAGAAAAATCTGGAAACAGGTTTAGACGGTACATTCAAAACCTTAGTTTATGCCCCAGGTATTTCGTTAACTTATAAATGGTAGGAGAATCACAAATGAAAAAATATATATTAAATACTTTTTTAGCAGCTGTAATTCTTTTTGCAGCAGCTTGTAAACCAGATATCGATACGGCAGTTGGTACATCTGCCGGACAAGCAAATTTCAGCAAGTACATCGCAGTGGGTAACTCTTTAACATCTGGCTTTGCAGATGGCGGACTTTACCTTGAAGGTCAGAAAGTTGCTTACCCTAATTTATTGGCTGCTCAAATGGCTGCAGTTGGGGGTGGTAGCTTCACTTCTCCGTTTTTTACCGATGCCCAGGCAAATGGTTCAGGTTATTTAACATTATCAGCACTTGTAAATGGTAGTCCGACCTTAACAAATGTAACCAGTAACCTTGCTTATCGTGACGCGGCTGGTCATTTAACAAAATACACCGGCGAAGTTCAAAACCTTGGTGTTCCTGGTATGCGTGTCGATTTAGCATTTGCTGGGCAGTTTGGCGCTGCAAATCCATATTTGGAGCGTTTGCTAACTGATGCACAAGTTGGAACTGTAAGTTACTTTCAGTTTATCCAGGGAAGAAATCATACTTTCTTTTCTTTATGGTTAGGAAATAATGATGCCCTAGGTTATGCAACAAATGGTGGCGTTACAACCGATGCAACGAATGTTTTAACTGATAAATCTACATTTGCTTTATTATATTCAAACCTTGTTAATGCGCTAACCGCAGGTGGAGCGAAAGGTGTAGTTGGAACAATTCCTGATGTTACTGCAATCCCTTATTTCAATACTGTTACGGTTGCGGCCTTATTAAATGCAGCTAAGGCGATAAATCCCGCTGCCGCTGCGATTTATATTCAAACAGGCGCTGGAAGTGTAAGGGCGGCAACATCCGAGGATTTAATAAGATTGCCTTTCCAATCAGCTGGATTATTTGGTGTTCCAAATGCTACCGGACTTCCATACGGTTTACATCCTTTGAATCCGATTGCCAATAACTGGGTTTTGGATAAAGATGAAATTGCTAAGGTTAAAGATTATGTAAATAGCTACAATAGTACAATAAAATCTCTGGCAGACAGTAAAGGATTAGCAATTGCTGATACTTACGCATACTTAAATCAAGTTAAAACCGGGATTGTTTTACAAGGCGTTAGCATCAATTCAGCTTTTATTACAGGTGGCGCATTTTCATTAGATGGCGTTCACCTAACACCACGGGGAAACGCAGTAATTGCTAATGTTTTCATTGATGCAATTAATGGCAAATACGGTTCTAACGTTCCAACGGTTGATATCACCCAGTATAGAGGTGTAAAGTTTCCAGATAAATAAAAAAATATTCTAATGGAAGAAGCTCCGGATATTGTTTTATCCGGAGCTTTTTTTATTGATTTAAGTTTTTATCTATTAGCTCAATCACCCTTTCTTTATCGTTAGGTTCAAACCAGTTAATCTCACCATCCCGCCTAAACCAGGTTAACTGCCTTTTGGCAAAACGGCGGGTATTTTGTTTTATAGATGCTATAGCAGAATCTATTGTAATTTTGCCTTCTAAATAATCAAATATTTCACTATAGCCCACCGTATTCAATGCATTATAGTCTTTATAATCGGTTAATGATTTTACTTCTTCCAGCAAGCCGTTTTCCATCATTTTATCCACACGACTATTAATCCGGTCATAAAGTTTGGCACGCTCGGTATTTAACCCAATTTTTATGATATTGAAAGGTCTTTCTTTTTTAGTAAACGAGAGCATTGTCGATAGCTTTCTGCCTGTTGAATAGAACACTTCTAAGCCCCTAATCATTCTTTGGGGATTTTGCTGATCAACTTTCTCAAAATATTCCCGATCGTGCTCCTTAAGTTGATTTTGAATTACCGCTATACCTTCGTTTTCAAACTGGAGGTTTAATTTTTTCCTGATGGCTAAATCTATTTCCGGCATTTCATCCAAACCATTCACTACCGCATTTATGTACAAGCCGCTGCCACCAACCATTACCGCTAAATGATGATTTTCGAAAATTGAATGGATTACCTTCAACGCTTCTATTTCAAAATCTCCTGTACTAAAAAGTTGAGTTACAGCATGCGAATTAATAAAATGGTGTTTAGCTTCTGCAAGCTCATTTTTATCGGGTTTTGCGGTACCGATTTCCATTTCCTTATAAAACTGCCTTGAATCTGCGGATAAAATTTCAGTGTTATAATGTTTAGCTATATCGATAGCCAACGCCGTTTTACCTATTGCGGTTGGGCCAACAATAACAATTAAGGTTTTAGGGATATTGCTTCGAGGCATAATGTTAAGGTATAAAAAAACTGCCGGATGATTTGTCCGACAGTTAAATTTTAAAAACTGAATCTGAATTTCTTAGTAATCGTCTTTATGACCATCATCCTCATAGCCTTCATTATCCGAAAACTCATCTCCAAATTCATCACTTTCTTCTGTATCATCATCCTCATCCCGTTCCTCCTCATTAATACCCATTTCACCCATAGCTTCCAGCTCATCTGTATCTTCAGGAACGAAATTCATTTCATTAAGGAAGTCGAATTCACTCGCCGAAGCAATCGCACCTCGTGGATCAACTGCTTGCGGACTATTTTGCTCCATAATTTTTGGAGCTTCACCCGAGCTTTTTGCAAGGAACGGATACTCAATATGTGGGTCGGCATCTAAAATAATTTTCACAAGTTCTACGTGAAAATCGTAGGGGCGATCGAAATTATAAGTGTAGTAGAATTTTTGGTGAGGATCTTCGATAAAACCACTAAGTTTTGAATTTTCCATCAATACAACTCTATCTTTTTTACGCTCACTCGGTAAGTAAGCAATCTCATCACCCTTTAGCCAATTATCAGTACTTACATAAAATGATGAAGATTTTTCGGCATTATAACCAGTCGACTTATGAATTGCTTTATGCAAATCTTCAAATGTCTGATTAGATTTAATGTCGATCTCTCTTACAACATCGTCAAAATCTTCAAAAGTAATTTTAAATTTATAAATAGCCATTATTGTTTTTTGGAGCTGTAAAATTAAAGTTAATTTGTTTTATCGCAAAACAGCAATTGCGACAAAAAGTTATCTAATTGATAGTTTTGGCAATTAAATTATTTATTAACAGGATTTAATCCCATTTGTTTTGCCAGATTTAGCATAAAATTAAACGCTTCATTGTAGTCGTTTGTTATCTCACCTTCCAAAATTGCTTCGCGAATTGCGCTTTTTATTTGTCCTACTTCTTTACCTGCATCTAAAGCAAAAGTTTCCATAATATCATTACCGCTTATTGGTGGTTGCCAGTTTCGCAGTTTGTCGCGTTCTTCCACATCCTTTAGCTTCTGCTTAACTAACTCAAAATTATTGCGGTATTTAGTTTTTTTATACTCGTTTTTTGTCGTAACATCTGCATTGCAAAGCATCATCAAGCTTTCAATTTCTTCACCTGCATCAAAAAGTAAACGGCGAACGGCCGAATCAGTAACGGTATCTTGAGCTAAAACAATAGGACGTAAATGAAGCTGAACTAGTTTCTGAACAAACTTCATTTTCTCGTTTAGGGGCAGCTTCAACTGGTTAAAAATTTTTGGAACCATTCTGGCGCCTTTGTCTTCATGCCCATGAAAAGTCCAACCATGCCCTTCTTCAAAACGCTTGGTAGCGGGTTTAGCTATATCATGTAAAATAGCAGCCCAACGCAACCATAAATCATCCGTATCTGCGCAAATGTTGTCTAATACCTCCAAAGTGTGGTAAAAATTATCCTTATGTCCTTTGCCTTTAATAACTTCAACGCCAAAAAGTTGGGCCATTTGAGGGAAAATGATATGCAGCAAACCAGTATCAAAAAGTAACTTAAAACCGACTGATGGTTTTTCAGATAAGATAATCTTATTCAACTCATCTGTTATACGTTCCTTTGAAACGATATTTATGCGCTCTTTCTGGGTTTTTATAGCAATAATGGCAGCATCATCTATCCTGAAATTTAATTGTGATGCAAATCTAATTGCCCTCATCATTCGCAACGGATCATCCGAAAACGTAATTTCAGGGTTTAAAGGAGTGCGAATAAGTTTGTCTTCTAAATCTTTAACACCATTAAAAGGATCTAGAAGTTCACCGAAGTGATTCGCATTTAAATTGATTGCCAACGCATTAATGGTAAAATCGCGACGCAGTTGATCATCTTCCAACGTACCATCTTCAACAATTGGTTTTCTCGATTCTGAGCGATAAGATTCTTTACGGGCACCTACAAATTCGATTTCTAAATCGTTTATTTTTATGTTGGCTGTACCGAAGTTTTTAAAAATGGCAACTTTTGAGCCTAATTTTTGCCCGACAGCTTCAGCATAATCAATTCCGTTGCCAACAACAACTACGTCGATATCTTTCGATGGACGGTTTAAAAATAAATCACGGACAAAGCCACCAATAACGTAGGCTTCAGTGTTGTTTTTATCGGCAATGGCCGACAAAGTTTTAAAAATTGGATTTTGTATGTGTTGATGCATAATCTTGGAGTCGTCATGCTGAAGGTGTATCAGTATCATTTTTAAATCAGACCCCAAACTTAATTCAGGGTGACGGCTGTGTTATATTTATCACAAAAGTAATAAAATTACTTACGAATAAATTCGAATTGACCTCCCGGAGAAAGTTTCATAATTGTAGATGGTTTTTTAGTGCTCCTGTTTTCCTGCTCAAAATCCACAACGTAATCAACCCCATCAATAATTTCGGCACTAATATCGTCAAAATTTTTAGGCGACGGCGCTCCACTCAAATTAGCAGACGTAGAAACAATTGGCTTACGAAATCTCTGAATTAACGGTGTACAAAATTCGTGTTTCACAATTCTAATCCCTACGCTACCATCTTCATTAATCACATTTTTGGCTAAGTTCTTTGCGCCAGAAAAAATCAAGGTTAGTGGATGCTCAGCGTATTCGATTAAGTCGTAAGCCAATTCAGGTACTTCGTTAATGTAACTTTGAATTTTGTTATCCGTATCCAATAGAACAATAAGACTTTTTTCTGCTGGTCGGTTTTTAATTTTCAGTATTTTATCAACCGCTTCCGGATTTGTTGCATCGCAGCCTAAACCCCAAATTGTATCTGTTGGGTAAAGTATTACACCGCCCGATTTTAATACTTCTAAAGCTTTATTTATCTCTTCTTTAAGCATGTTGCAAAGGTATTTATAATACAGGAAGTTAAATAACGTTAACGCAAAGATTTTTGATTATTGTAATTCTTATATTTATCAAAACCTCAATAAAATGAAAAATCTATTTACTCTTCTCATAATGATTGCTATAGGCAATTTTACTTTCGCCCAAAGCAAAGTTTTTCTTCGGTATACATTTACTAACCATATCAATGGAAGAACTATTGGTGGTGTACTTGAACAATATTATGCAAATGGCCGCTCGATTGAAATTCCTATGGCGAAAATTGTATTTAAGGGTGATTCCAGTTTAAATGAGAGAAGTAAAACAATGAACCTGATGTTAGCTGGTGATGAAAAAAAACCGACTTTTGTTTTAAAAATGCCCGAAAGCCATAGCTTGGTTTATGCAGAAAGGATTGGTGTAAAAAAGACAATATTAGCTGTTGATAGTCTGTATAATTTTAAGTGGACCGTACTTGATGAAAGAAAAACCATAAATGATGAAGTTTGTACTAAGGCAACAACCTCCTTTCGTGGCCGCAATTATGTAGCCTGGTTTAAAAAAAATAGCTCAGTTCAAACTGGTCCCTGGAAGTTTGGCGGTTTGCCAGGACTTATTTATGAGATTAATGATGATGATGAACTATTTACTTATTCGCTTAGTAGTATTGAGTTCATTGAGGAATTTCCTGTGAAGTTGAAGTTACCAGCTTCCTATGAGAATGAAGTTATGCTTACACATTCGGAATTTATTACTGCGTGGAAAAATTTTAAGCGAGATTTAGAAAAAGATAATGATAAAGTTAATTACACACTGTTAGGCTCAAATGGTACTAAGTTTTATGTTGCTCCAATAAAGGAATTATATTAAAACATCACAACTTGTGGCACTGATAATGTTAATATGTTAAATCTCTTAATAGCTATAATATTTAACATTTGAACTCAAACAATGGGTTTTTCTTAATGTTTTATCATAAACAATTGAAATGTAAAAATTCTTGCCCCTTTTTGATTATAGCAAGAAAATAGTTATTTTTAATACAGGTTATTTAACAAACATAAACACAAGAAACAAATGAAAGCCATTCAAAAATTATTAATGCTGATTGCAGTTGTAATCACATTAGCCGGATGCTCATCTCTCCGGACCGCTTCAGATTATGACAAGAATGTAGATTTGAACGCTTACAAAACTTACAATTTCTATGATAAAGGCATTGCGAGGGTTAAGCTAAACAATCTTGATAAAAGAAGATTGCTGGCTGCTGTTGAAGCAGAAATGAATGCCAAAGGTTTTACTAAATCTGAAAGACCAGATCTATTGGTAAACCTTGTAGTTGTTGCCAGAGAGAAAACTGATTTCTACGGCCCTGCGTACTACGGTGGATGGGGTTGGGGCGGCGGCTGGGGCTGGCGTGGTGGTTGGGGCGGCTGGGGCTCTAACTATGTAGACCAATATATTGAAGGCACAATTATCATCGATTTTCTAGATCCGGCTAAAAAGATTCTGTTCTGGCATGGTCAGGGAGCAGGTTTTAATCTTGATAATTTTAGTAAAAGAGAACAGCGTTTATACACAGGTGTGAAAGAAATTTTGGCTCAATATCCACCAAATGCTATTGCTTCTAAATAATTTAATTTAAAATATTTTCGTAGCAGTTTATTAATTGCTGCGTTACCATAGGGCTGTTGAATTTTTGAGCAAATTCCAGCCCTTTGCTTTTCATCTCTGCTTGTAATTTTGGAGATTTAAGAACTTCATTAATTGCTAAAGCTAAACCATCCGCATCGTTAGGCTTAATGTAAATACTATTTGGCCCGCCTGCTTCTTCCAAACAAGAACCTGTTGCTGCAATTGTTGGTAAACCCGAATAAAGTGCCTCTATAACCGGAATGCCAAAACCTTCGTAAAATGATGGGTATACAAATAGTTTTGCTAGTTGATAGATGCCTGGTAAATCAGTAAAAGAAATGTTTTGAAGAAAAATGACCCGCTTTTTCAAACCGAGCTTTTCAATTTCCCTTTCTACAGATTTAAAATAACCTGTTCTTTTTCCAATTACGACCAGTTTGTACGCGTCATCAACATTTTTTAATGCCTCAACGATTAATTTTAGGTTTTTACGCTCCTCGATAGTGCCAACATTTAAAATGAATTTTTCAGGAAGTTTATACTTTAAACTTATCCGCTTCAGCGTTGACTCATCAAAAGAACTTTTGAAAATATCATCGCAGCTCTGATAAATCACTTCAATTTTATCAGGATTTATCCCATAAAATTCAATAATATCTTCCTTTGTTTTTTCACTTATTGCGATGATTCTATCAGCTCTTTTACAGGCAGATTTGCTTTTCCACTCGTATAATTTCCTGTCAATAAATTTATAATATTTCGGAAACCGAAGAAAAATTAAGTCGTGCATGGTTACAACCGATTTAATTCGGGTGTGTTCAATCGCGAATGGAATTTCGTGACTTAAACCATGAAAAATCTGAACCTCATCTTTAACTAAATCCTTTAGAATATTAAGACTTCTCCAAAGGAAAGCGCCATTGTGAGGTAGTTTGAGTTCGATATTTTCCTTGGCGAAGAAATTATCAATTTGCCTGGCTGATTTTACTTTTGGAGTGTAAACCAGATATTGATTTTGAGGGAATTGGCTGGCCAACGCTTCGATTAATGAACGGCTGTAGTTACCTAAACCTGTCAGATTATTTGCAGCACGTTTTCCGTCAAAACCGATTTTTAGCTTGAAGCTCGAAGCCGAAAGACCAAAGCTTGATTGCTCAAGTTTTGCACTTTCGGCTTTTTTAATTTGCTCTTCGCTTTCAGCTTTCACCTTTTTGCTTATGGCTTAAACGGCTACATTATTTTCTCTTAACGCGTCGTTAAGCGAGGTTTTCTTATCTGTACTTTCTTTACGTTTACCAATAATTAACGCACACGGAACCTGAAATTCGCCTGCTGGAAACTTTTTGGTGTAGCTACCTGGAATAACGACAGAACGAGCCGGAACTATACCTTTATATTCTACTGGAGTTGATCCAGTAACATCAATAATTTTAGTCGAGGCAGTTAAAACAACATTAGCGCCTAAAACAGCTTCCCGCTCTACTTTAACGCCTTCAACAACAATCGCTCTCGAACCCAGAAATGCATCGTCTTCAATAATTACCGGAGCCGCCTGAACAGGCTCTAAAACTCCACCAATACCAACACCGCCACTTAAATGCACGCGTTTTCCGATTTGTGCACATGAGCCTACAGTGGCCCAGGTATCAACCATTGTACCTTCATCAACGTAGGCGCCAATATTAACGTAAGACGGCATCATGATAACTCCTTTAGCTAAAAATGAACCATAACGTGCACTTGCCATTGGAACAACACGAACGCCTGTTGCTTTGTAATCGGTTTTTAATTCCATCTTGTCGTGGTAAACAAAAGGACCGCTTTTAATTTCTTTCATCTCACGAATCGGGAAGTATAAAATAACGGCTTTCTTTACCCATTCATTAATGCCCCAAGAGTTTAAAACTGGTTCAGCAACACGAATTTCACCCTTATCTAACCCTTGAATAACGGTTTCAATAGCTTCGCAATAGTTACTGTACTTTAAAAGGGTCCTGTCTTCCCAAGCGGCTTCAATTAATTTCTTTAAATCTGAATACATGATGTTTTTAAATTTTACGCAAAATAAATGAAATTTATCTATAACTATAGATTTCATTCTATAAATATTGTCGAATTGCGCCAATTGAACTTTAGTTAATAAAGTCTTAACAACCTTTTTAACCTGATAATTTGAACAATTAAACTATTTATAGATTTAACAATTCAGCAATTTAGCCTATTTTTGACTTTTATGGCAGAAGCAGAAAAATTACGGATAGATAAATATTTGTGGGCAATACGGTTGTTTAAAACCCGAAGCCTTGCTACAGACGCTTGTAAAGCTGGCAGGGTGAAATTGAAAGGACAAAATATTAAACCATCGGCTATAGTTAAAATCGGCGATGTTTATCAGGTATCGAAAGGAATTGAAAAGAAAATTATCGAAGTCGTAGATTTCTCTTACAACAGAACTGATTCTCCAACGGCCCTAACAAAATATAAAGATTTAACACCTGTTGAAGAAACGCATGCTTTTAAATCGATGTTTCACTCTCCGAATTTAAAAAGGGATAGAGGAACAGGAAGGCCAACGAAAAAAGACAGGAGAGAAACTGACGACCTAATCGGTGGTTTGTTTCAGGATGATGAAGATTAGGTTTTAAGCTGGAAGTTATTAACAGTTTCAATTGATTGTATTGCAAAATACCTCATTCTATAACTCATTATTGCAGTTTTACCTAACTTTTCAATTAATTTATAGTTTGCCACAGCACCTACTGCCGCACCAACAAAAGGTAGCATTTGCGCAAGCTTTGCCAAATCTATATAATCTCTATATTGCTGCTGAAAGGTTAACCAATCGAAATCGTTAATATTAGTTGGTAATTTATGAGCATTATCATCCCAGTTTTGCATTTTGAGAAATATGTTCTTGCTCTCCTCCTTGCTTGAAAAAGCGAGTTGAAAAATATGTAAAATAAAAAGGCGCTCACGATAATCTTTAACATCATAACCATAAACAGCTGCGATATCAAAAAGCATTTTCATCTTAATGCTTAATAAAAGCGGAAAATCGGCTAGGCTCATCAGAAACCCTCCGGCGCCGGTTATGCCGCCCTCGGCTGCGCCGGTTTTTTTATAATTTTCAATCTTTTGTTTTATCAATGCTTCACGATGCATTAATGTGAAGTTGGTAACAGGCTTTGAAGTAGTAAAGGCTGAGCCGAAAAGTACCGCCTTTACCATTTGCTTAATTGCAGTAGTAATGGCATTATGCACTTTATCAGGGATATAGCTATTTATTTTTTTCTGAACTTTATCGGTAACTTTATTAAATAGCGAAGGTTTTTGCAGTGTTTTAAATTTCCAAAACTGAAGTTCACTATTGATTTTTTGTTCGTAAGTCATAGCCTGAATACTACAATAACTATTCCCTAATTTAGCCTAAAAAGAACCAAGTTTTCCACTGTATTGCTCAGTTTAATAATTTATTCGCATTGGTGAAGTTTCCCAGAGTTTAAAAGCTTCCATAGCCTCGTCTCTCAACATTTGCACAACAGGCAATGTTCTTTGTGCCATAGGTTTCTCCAATTCGTCGTAAATAAATTTATCATCGAATCCTATTTGCGCTGCATCAGCTTTGGTGTTGGCATAATAAATTGTTTCAATCCGCGACCAGTAAATAGCGCCGAGGCACATTGGGCAAGGCTCGCAACTGGTATAAATTACGCAGCCACTTAAATCGAAGGTGTTTAACGCAGTGCAGGCCAACCTTATTGCCGAAACTTCTGCGTGGGCTGTTGGGTCGTTGGTAGAAGTGACTTTATTGGCCGATTTTGCCACAACTTTTCCGTTTTTAACAACCACGGCACCAAACGGGCCGCCAATGCACTCACTAACATTTTGTACCGAAAGCTCGACCGCCATGCGCATAAACTCTTCGTGTTGTTCTTTATTCTCCATAATTATTAAGACAAAAAAAATGCCCTGATTGTTCAGGGCATTTTTTTTAACTATGTTAAAAATTATTTTTTTGCGTAATCTGCATTTAAGCCTTTAATAACTTCAGATGTTACATCCAAGCTCTCATCAGCAAATAAAATAGCGCTATTACCTTTCGAGTAAGTTAAAACCATTTTATAACCTTTTTCTTTGGCATAACCTTTTAAGTAACCCGCAACTTTATCGTACAGTTTTTCGTTTTCTACAGCTTGCTCGTTTTGCAACGCACCGCCTGCATTTTGCTGGTAAGTTTGTAATTCTTGTTGTTTACGGCCTAAACGCTCTTCGGTCGCCTTGCGAACATCAGCAGCTAAAGAACCAGCAGTTTGTTGGTATTGAGCAACTTCTCTTTGAAAAGCTTGTGTTTTTGCCTGCATATCCGCTTGTGCACTTTTCGATTTACCTTCAAATTTTACTTTAAGATCTTTATAGTAATCGTATTTCGTTAATAACGAATCTGAATTTACAAATACAATTTTCTCATCTGCAGAAACAGCCGCAGTACTATCTGTTTTTTTTGTTTCAGTTGTTTTAGTTTCTTTGTTTTGGCATGCAGAAAATGCAGTAATCAAAGCTGCGGTTGCAAATAAACCAAAGGTTTTAAAGGTTCTTCTTTCCATTATTTTTTAATAAATTTTAGCAAAGATAAAAATGATAATTAAGTATGCAATAAATACTTTTAATGCCTAAGCTTTTCGATAATAATTGTTTACAGTTTGATTTAACGGCCTTTATCCGTTAATTATTATGAGAAAAGCAGTCGCCGGTTCTATTTTTATGTTATTCCCGCTTGCCGCTTTACTTCGTGTTCGCTTTAATCGGGTTTAGGTGGCGCGGTAAGCGTTAAAAGTAACGGTTGCAGGGTGCAGAACTAAGCCAAAACCTGCGAGTTTTGTTAATTAAACCCGATTGCAATGAAAAGCGCCCGATTCTTCTTCGGGCCTTGTAATGAAAAGCGGGTGTAACGAAAATTGAAATGCTGAATTTGCTTTTCAAAAACCTATTTAAACTAGCAGAAAGGCAGCTATAAGTTAATCTGTTAATAGCCTAAAACTTATCCACATATTAGTGTATATGGCAAAATTTCCGTATTTTTGATACTTATAGTTTTTAATTAATATATGAGCGAAGAACAAGATTTAAAGTCAAATTATTCGGCAGATAATATACAGGTTTTAGAAGGTTTGGAAGCGGTGCGTAAGCGCCCTTCGATGTATATAGGTGATACTGGTGTAAAAGGTTTACACCATTTGGTTTACGAGGTTGTAGATAACTCAATTGATGAGGCTTTGGCTGGTCATGCGGATACAATCGATGTTAGAATTTTAGAAGGAAACTCTATTCGGGTAGAAGATAACGGACGTGGTATTCCAACAGGTATTAACAAAAAGGAAAATAAATCGGCACTAGAAATCGTAATGACGGTTTTACACGCGGGTGGTAAATTTGATAAAGATACTTATAAGGTTTCGGGTGGTTTGCACGGTGTAGGCGTAAGTTGCGTTAATGCACTGTCTACCCATTTAAAAGCAGAAGTTCACCGCGAAGGTAAAATCTGGATGCAGGAGTACAACATTGGTAAACCTTTGTATGATGTTAAGGAAACCGGTGTTACTGATAAACGCGGTACGATTGTAACTTTTAGTCCTGATGCAACAATTTTTACCCAGACAACCGAGTACAAATATGATACTTTAGCAGGTCGTTTACGCGAGCTTGCATTTTTGAATAAAGGAATTACATTAACCCTGACAGATGAACGCGAAACCTTAGAAGATGGTTCATTTCTCTCAGAAGTTTTCCACTCGGAAGGTGGTTTAAGAGAATTTGTGAAGTTTTTGGATGGAACAAGAGCCTCTTTCTTGCCTGAACCGGTTTATATTGAGGGGATTAAGAATGGTATTCCGGTTGAGCTAGCTTTCCAGTATAACGACAGTTACTCGGAAAACGTTCATTCGTATGTAAACAACATTAATACGCATGAAGGTGGAACACACATTGCTGGTTTTCGTAGGGGTTTAACACGTACTTTAAAGGCTTATGCTGATAAATCTGGTTTATTAAAAAACCTGAAAATGGAAATCACTGGTGATGACTTTAGAGAAGGTTTAACTGCGGTGGTTTCAGTAAAAGTACAAGAGCCACAATTTGAAGGGCAAACTAAAACCAAACTTGGCAACAGCGAGGTTATGGGAGCGGTTGATGTTGCGGTGGGAGAGGCTTTGGGTATCTACTTAGAAGAAAACCCGAAAGAGGCTAAAATGATTATCAATAAGGTAATTTTGGCGGCCACAGCTCGTGCCGCTGCCCGTAAAGCCCGTGAAATGGTTCAGCGCAAGAGCGTAATGGGCGGTTCTGGTTTGCCTGGTAAACTTGCCGATTGCTCTGACAGTGACCCGGAAAAATGTGAGATTTATTTAGTAGAGGGTGACTCGGCAGGTGGAACTGCTAAGCAGGGTCGTGATAGAAATATTCAAGCTATTTTGCCTTTAAAAGGTAAGATTTTGAATGTGGAAAAAGCGATGGAGCACAAAATATATGAAAATGATGAGATTAAAAATATGTTTACTGCTATTGGGGTAAGCATTGGTACACCTGAAGATGATAAGGCTTTAAACTTAACAAAACTGCGTTACCACAAAATTGTAATCATGACGGATGCGGATATCGATGGTTCTCACATTACAACTTTAATTTTAACCTTCTTCTATCGTTACATGAGAGCTCTAATTGAGGCTGGTTATGTTTATATCGCATCGCCACCGCTTTATCAGGTTAAAAAAGGTAAAGAATTTGAATATTGCTGGAATGATGTACAACGCGATGCAGCTGTACAACGTTTAAAAGGTGCAGGTAAAGAAGATAGTGTACATATTCAACGTTATAAAGGTTTGGGAGAGATGAATGCTGAACAACTTTGGGATACAACTTTAAACCCTGCTACACGTACTTTGTTGCAGGCAACTATCGAAAGTGCAGCAGAATGTGATCATACTTTCTCTATGTTAATGGGTGATGAAGTTGCACCGCGTAGAGAGTTTATAGAGCGCAATGCAAAATACGCCAAGATTGATGCTTAAAGGCTAAAATCTTTTAAAACCTACTTAATATAAAAACCTCTGTCAAGTTTTAACTTGCAGAGGTTTTTTGTTTAGAATCGATAATTATAAGTTAATTATCAAACTTTTCCCAGCCAGACTCCATCCAGAGTACAACTTTTTGGGTATTTAACTAACCAGTCCAAACACGGACTTCAACTAAAAATCTATATTAACTATAGAATGTAATAAGAGCCAATTGGCGCTAATTCTGTTTGAGGTTTATCCTCGAGTATTTTATTGTCATCCAGCATCTGGCATAAATCTCTTTCAATTGTTCGGCAAATCGTTGTGGTTGGCGTATCGGTAGGCTTATTTTCAAAAGGATCTTGTAGATGAACAGCCATTTTCTCAACCAGTAAGAAAAATGCAGCAATGGCAACCACCAGTGGAATTTCCATGTAGCCGAAATATTCTATTAATCCGAATGGTAATAAAACGATGAATAAATGGATAGACATGCTGATGTATTTGCTATAGGTTACCGGAAAAACCGTGTTCTTGATTCTTTCCGAGCCACCCATGTGGTTACAAAGGCCGCAAATAATTCTGTCTATTTCTATTTGCTGATATTTGTTTATCCAGCCTTCCTGTAAAGCCTTTTTCAAATCCATGCCATGTAGCTCCAATAAACTCGCGGTAACGTTTTTACGCTTTTTAATAAAGGCAAGTTCCTCATTAGTTAAATATTCTTCTAAACCTTTGCGTGGATTGAAGCCCCTTAAAGATTGACTTAATGCATAGCACCAGGCAATTTGCCTTTTAATGAAACGTTCTTTAAAAGCTTCAATTTCCTCTTGACCATAAGGGTTTTCAACGAACGACAATATTTGGCGGGAAATAGACCTTGAATCGTTAACAATAGCGCCCCAAAGTGTTCTTGCTTCCCACCATCTATCGTACGCCTGGTTAGAACGAAATGCGAGCAATAGCGAAATTATAGTACCCAATAATGCCGGTACGGCTACAGGGATTGAAATCCGCGTAACATGAAAGTTTTGATAAAGAACAACAATACCCACCGAGTAGGCAATAACGAAAAGCAGTTCTTTTTTGATTTTTCCGAATATATAAGTGAGCGGAATATTATTTCGTAACAGCATGATATAAAGTTTTAGTGGTGATAAATTAAGCGTTTGACTCTTGCAATTGCGCTTCGTGGATTTTAGTTTCGATTAAGTTTTCGGTATTATGAACCGTTAAAGTGTTTAAATAAAGCACTTCGCAGCCCGAACGTTCGGTCAGAAACTTAGGGTCGATACTGTATTTGTTAATGGGTTTGAAATTGTAGTTTTTGAGATAGGCAATGTAATCCACATCAAAAGCTTCGAGGAAATTTTTGAATGCAGCAACAGTACTTCCATAAAAATACTCAATGCCAATGCAGTTTACCTGCGACGGGTATTTACTTTTAAACTGATTGATTGCATTATAAAACTCATCACTAACATTTTCATAATCGCGGCTGCGGCGACTAAGCATTAACATGTCGGTAATAGAATCTGATAACTTAAAAGCATGTAAAAAGATTATATTCATCTTTTCAGTCTTTTGCTGTACCAGCGTTTCAAGTATAGTTAAGCTTTCTAAATTAAAATCGGTTGGAATTAATACTGTTTTCATGGCAAATCTTGTTTAAATGAATCAATTAATTATTTATACAAGTTTACCCTGATGTTATTACAGCGAAATAAGAGCGAGATTAAAACGAGATTAGAATTTGTTTTATTCAAGAGCTTAAAGGAGTAATTCTTTAATGTTTTTTTGAAGCGCAATGCTTGTTTAAAAATTAAAATTTGTTCGTGTGTTCCGCTTGTACGCTTCGCTACGTCATGCTTCCTCGCTGCAGGGTACCGCTGCACCCACGGCTAAGTGGCCAACTAATGCTGTTTTTAATGTTTGGGTGGCAAGCCATTGTACCCAAACCCGAGAGTAGCGAGCATACCAATTTTTCATTGGTATAAAGCGAATGGCGGGACTGTATAATTCCAAGAATTACCGAACCATTAATTTTCAAAAAGAATTTGAAACTAAAAATAAATTTAAGATATTTTTGTAGGCAACAGCACTTTAATCTCCGTTCCAACACCTTCCTGCGATTTAATAGCGATACTGCCGCGATGAAGCCTGATGATGTTTAGTGATAACGGTAAACCAACTCCATAACCTTTAAAATGATTGGTATTTGATGCCCTGTAAAATGGTTCGAAAATATGTTGAACATCCGATTCAGGGATGCCAATTCCCTGGTCTATTACAGCGATGGAAAGTATATTTGATTTGCTTTCCAGAATAATGTTTACCGGTTTATAATTAGAGTATTTGCAGGCATTACTTACAATATTAGTGATTGCCAGTTTAATTAAGTTTTTGTTTACCTGCAGCGTGAGTTGTTCTTCATCATCTGGCAAATTCATAAAATTAATTTCAATTTTACTGTCAGGATGAACCTGGTTTACAGATTCTTTTATTTCCCAAAGCAGTTCATCCATCCGAACTTTCTCTCTTGGTTGGTTTTTTCCATTAAAGCCAGATTGAGCTAAACCCAGTAAGCTTGTTAAAATGTGTTCCAGCCGTTCAGATTCGTCTTTAATTTTCAATAAAGCTTTGTGTTGCTTTTCCGAATCATCCTTAGCTTTCATAGCCAGTTCTACTTCTCCGCTAATAATGGTTAGTGGCGTTCTCAACTCATGCGAAGCATTGCTGATAAAGTTGTTTTGGGTTTCGAACGCAGTTTCTAACCGGTTAAGCATGTTATTGAAAGTTTCTGCCAGTTGCGACATTTCGTCGCTTCCTTTTTTAACATCTAACCTTAAATGCAGGTTCTCTGCCTTAATGCGCTTCACGCTTTTAATAATATTTCTCAGCGGCATTAACATGTAGTTAGAAAATTTCCAGCCAACTACAAATGATAATATTACTGAGAGAAAAAAGCCAATAATTAAAATTTTCTGCAGATCTTTTAATTCTCTAAAACCGAAAGGATCGTTTGCGGATACCACCACGATGTAGCCGCTTTTGGTATTGTTAAAATATTTCCCTGCATAAAAATGATTGTCTACACGGTAACGAGCCATTAAGCCGGCGTTTATTTTATTATAAAAACTCTTTGGTAAAACGATATCTACCTTAATTTCGGGCTTGCCAGCTTCGAGAATATATTCTTTTTCTGATGGCAAACGCTCGAGGTATTGGTTACGCATTTTAGCATAAACGCTGTTGTTATCATCATCATAAAGTTTAATCTGGGCAGCAATGTTTACCCTTGCTTCTAAACGTTTATAAAAATCTTCGAAGGCAAATTCGTTAGAGAAATACCATACAAAGCCGCTAAGCAAAGAGATTATAATTGCCGACAGAATTGCAAAAAGTAGTGTAATTTTCTTCGCTATCTCCATTATTTTTCTTTCAAAACATAGCCCAGGCCTACGGCGGTATGTATGAGTTTATGTTCAGAATTTTTATCTATTTTTTTTCGGAGATAATTTACATATACATCTACTACATTGGTGCCAAGGTTAAAATCTATATCCCAAACGCTTTCCAAAATATCTATACGCGATAGTATTTTCGATTTGTTTTTAGCCATAAATTCCAACAACCGATATTCTGTTGCGGTAAGAACAATGTCTTTATCATCTCTCTTTACCGTTTTGGCGCTTAGGTTAATTTGTAAATCTGCAATATTTATAATCTGGTCGCTGGTTGCCATGCCACCAAATCTTCTAAGCAAAGTTCTAATCCTGGCAAAAAGCTCTGCAAATTTAAAAGGTTTTATCAGGTAATCATCTGCGCCGTTATCTAATCCATTCACTACATTTTCTGTAGTGCCTAAGGCGGTGAGCATAATTATTGGTGTGTTTGGTTTATGTTCTTTAATAATTTTGCAGAGTTCCAAGCCGTTGATATTAGGCAACATAATGTCTAAAATGATTAAATCGAAGGCATTTTCCAGAGCCATTTGCTTCCCGATTAAGCCATCAGGCGCTACACTTACTATAAACCCTTCCTCGGTTAATCCCCGCGAAATTACCGAAACAACACTTGGCTCGTCTTCTACAAGTAATAAATTCATTGATGGCAAATAATCTAAAAAATGGCGGTTTACAAAATCTTAATCCTACGAAAATAGGGTTTGATGTTCATTTTAACGAAAGCAGGCCATAATTGTTTGTTTATCAATAAAAAACACATCATAAAAAAAGCTCTTCAAAATGAATTGAGGAGCTTACCGTTATTATTGAATTGCAATTTAACTTCCTTTTTCTGATTTTTCTTTAAGGCTTGCTAAACCATTTTCAAAATCTTTACCAATCATTTTGTCCATACCGCCCATAAAAACACACATCCATTTGCTTATCAAATTTTGGTCGCCGCTCATAGTCCAGGTAACTTTATTTCCACTTCCATCGGGCTGTATTTCAAATTTTGTATCTGCATGACTTTCAAAAGGTTCTTTGAAGAACAAATCAATGTCGACCAGTTTATTGGGTTCAACTTTTAAAATTTTCATTTCTCCGGCGCCGGTTTCTTTGCCAGTCCATGCGTAAACATGGCCGGGTTGAGCAGGCGTGCCTGAGAATGTTGTTTTAGCCGTTGGTTCCATTTTAGCCCACGGGTTCCATTTATAAAACTGATTGAAATCTGCAATGTTTTTAAAAACCACACTGTCGGGGGCGTTAACCGTAGTGCTTCTGCTAACCGAATAATTTTTTGGAAGGAAAAGGCCGCCAATTATAATCACTATTACTAATACGACTATAATTCCCAGTAAAACTTTTAAGAATTTCATATTTGATTTTGTTTGGTTTACTAAATTTAAAAAGAAACCAATTGAAATCAAAATGATTAATATTAAATAATATTGAGTTTTGACTTGGGGGAGTTGAGTTTTAAATGCATTAAATCGGCTATAGATTGTGCCTTCTGCTTAATTGTAGCCGCGTTTTCACCCTCAAAAAACTGATCTACGGTTGCGAAAAAAGTCTGCTTCCATGCGATAAATTCATCTTGTTGCAGGCTTACTTTTTCTTTAAGCTCGAAATGGGTTAGCATCGGGTTACCTTTATAAACAGCTTTTCCAAAGAGAATACTTTCCCAAAAATCGTACATTTTAGGTAAGTGATGTTTCCAATCTACTTTAGCTACATCCGTAAAAATCGGCCCGATAGTATTATGCTTTTTTACCTCGTTATAAAATGCATCTACCAGTAAGATTATGTCTTGCCTGTTTTGTATATCTGGTTTCATTTAAAACATATTTTAAAATTCAATCAAATATCAGCACTTACAGGTATGTAAAAGATGATGGAAATCATATTGTTATTTATAAAGCCTCAGTGTTAGTTTATCGTAATTGATAACGGCTTTATATTGCATCAATATATCGCCACCAATTATACTCATTATGGGAGGGTGGCCAAATTGCTGATAAGTTTCGCTAACAGATTGCAAATCAAATGCAACTGTTTCGTAGTTCTTAATTTTTAGCGAACCAAGTTTTAAATCGGGAATGGTGGCTTGAATAGTGGTTGTGGTCGTAAATAAAGTTGCTGCGTTTATCTCATCAGAAACATAAAGGGTTTCTGAAAGATGCTGCTCAATTAAGCCTTTATCGAATACACTTCTCGATGCCCCGGTATCTAAAACCGCAAAATATTTTTCTTTAAAAACAACAATTTCCACCAAAAGGTGGAAACCATCATCTTGCAAGTTTATAAGTTTTAAAGGAACTGAAATTGATTTCATTTACACCAGTTTCATTTCTGCTAAAACGCTGTTCATATTTCTAACGGCATCGGCGCTTTTATTAAAAGCTGCCTGTTCGTCATCACTCAGGTTAAAATCAATAATTTTCTCCCAACCGGTACGGCCGATTATTACGGGCACGCCAAGGCAAATATCCTGCTGGCCATACTCGCCTTCAAGCGAAACACAGCAGGTAAACAATTTTTTCTCATCACGTAAAATGGCTTCAACTAAAGCGGCTCCTGCAGCACCTGGAGCATACCATGCTGAGGTTCCGATTAATCCGGTTAAGGTTGCGCCGCCTACCATTGTATCGGCAGCTACTTTATCAAGCGTAGCTTTATCTAACAAATTACTAACCGGCAAACTTTGGTATGTGGCTAACCTGGTTAATGGAATCATAGTTGTATCTCCGTGGCCGCCAATAACAAAGCCTTGCAAATCGCTAGGATTGCAATCCAGTGCCTGGGCTAAATAAAATTTAAATCGGGAACTATCTAAAGTACCGCCCATACCGATTATTCTGTTTTTTGGTAAGCCTAAAGATTTTAACGCCAGATACGTCATGGTATCCATCGGGTTACTAATCACAATTATAATGGCTTCAGGAGAATATTTTAAAATATTTTCGGCAACGCCTTTTACAATACCTGCATTAATGCCGATGAGTTCTTCGCGTGTCATTCCTGGTTTACGGGGCAAGCCGGACGTAATTACCACAACATCCGACCCTACAGTTTTACTGTAGTCGTTTGTTACACCGGTAATCTTTGTATCGTAACCTAAAAGGGTAGCGGTTTGCATCATATCAATGGCTTTACCTTCGGCGAAACCTTCTTTAATATCTAATAATACAAGCTCGTTCGCCAGTTCTTTGCGTGCAATATTATCTGCACAAGTTGCGCCTACAGCGCCTGCTCCTACAACCGTTACTTTCATATAATTATTTTTTATGGTTTGCTGTTAATTACCAATCGAAGGTAGAAATAAATATAAGGTTTAAAAATCCTTTTCAAAACTTTATAATTCCATTATGGTTTACTTAATAAGCCGAAAGTTAACAGTAGGCTAAATCTTATGGAAAATCAGCCTATATCAAATATTGATTTAAAAGCTTTCGAAGGAAAATGGTACTCTTTATATTCAATTCCCACCTTAATGGATAAAAATTGGAAGCAAACTACGGAAACTTACACCCTTGTTGATGGAGGCCATTTTGATGTACTCACTACGTACCATAAAGAAGGAAAACCTGAAGAAAAAACAATAACATCAAAACTGTTTTTTGATGAGGAAAAGCCAGATGGCGATATGAAAGCACAGTTTTTATGGCCATTTAAGATTGGTTATTGGGTTATAGAGTTGGCTGATGATTACAGTTATGTTGTGGTTGGGCATCCTGATGAAAAATATCTTTTTATTATGGCTCGTGAACCAAAAATGGAAGCTGATTTATTAGTTGATATTATCGAAAGGTGCCGTGAAAAATCATATGATGTTAGCGAACTTGTTAGTCAGGAACATTTTTAAACTATGTACTTTCCAATCGTCATTGCGAGGCCGATTTTTTTATCGGCCGTGGCAATCTCATTGAGAACGCTTAGCAAACGGAAAATTGCCACGTCGTTTTCGATGAAAAATTGAATAGCCCCTACTTTATAAATGATTAAATTCTTTGATTGAATTATCTTATTCTTACATTTTTCTACCAATTTAATATCTTCTACTAAAAACTTATTACTTTAATAAGTTTGGCTTTTTTATGATAAATCTAGTGATGCATTACAAAATCGAGTTTATATTTTATGTCTGATCATCTTTTCAAATTTATTTTTTTTAGTATCATACTATTTTGGTTAATCATATAATACTCGGTGACTTTCTACTCTATTAAAGTAAATAATTAAAAAGGCAGAATATTTTTCTTCGAAACCTTCATTAATCCAGAAACTATTTCATTAAATCTTTCGCTTGCAAAGATCAACTCAACAATATTCTTGAAATCTTCATCGCTGACTATTTCTTGCGGATTTGGATAATATTTTGTTGTATTTAGTTCAGAGATTATGCTTGGATCGACTAAAACATTTACGGGGTATAATTCTATATTGTACCCAAATGAAAATACTCTAAAGACATAGTTACTTAAATATCCACTTGTTAAATTCACATCAAACTGAAATTGGGAATTCAATCTATCTGACAGCTGATATTCTCCTTTTTTCTTTATTACCAATTCAGCAAGATCTTGCGTGGCATTTGAGAATCCATCGATGATTTGTTCAACTATTTCTTCAGGAAATTGTTTATCACTTTCTTTAAAATTTTTCCATTCCATAGTTTATTTTATATTAAAGTCATAAGTAAGGGGTAAATGGTCTGATATTTTTATCTTATAGTTTAATTTATCAAAAAAAACAAATTTAGCTGTTTTTTCTACAACATCAATTTTCTCGGTAACGATATTTTTTGTGAGACAATGGCTTAAAACAACTTGATCCAGATAATGATGCTCAATAATATCATAAGCACTTCCCGATGGCCTATTGAAATGTTTTGAACCTGGGAAATAAGTTCTTGAATAGAGCTGCCAAGTGGGGTTATAGTAAAGTGTTTTCTCTATCGAGAGATGAGTGATTTTGGCTCTGAAATTGATGCTATTTGAAGCTGCAAAGCCGTCAAAGTCAATCATTGGCTTTTCGAATGGATTGATGTTGAAATCTCCAATTATTAAAATATTTTCCGTTATACTTGAGCCAATTTCTTGATCAATCTCAGCTCTAAAATTTCTCATAAAGCCTTTAAGTCCATCGAAACTTTGAAACATTTGAGATGGTAAATGTACTGAGATTAAAAATATGTTTTGCTCGGGGCAAATCACTGTTGAATAATAGGTGGATTGTCTACCTAAATTTATCGAAAATTTTTTGTTTTTTATAATAATTACTCTATCACACCCAGGATTTGGGAAATGCTCAAAACTGATTTTGTTTAATGCTATTGTGTTGGATAAAATTGTATTTACATTGATTTCGGATAAAAAGAAAACATCTGGATTTTCTTGTTCAATTATATCAATAATATAGTCTATCGTCGTAATTTGTTTAGTATTCCAATAAATACATTTCATTATTCTTGCTATTGTGTCTCGAATATATCAGTTAAGATTTAAATATCATAACCGCTTTAAACGACTATAATATTTATTTCAAGAAACCATAATCAAAATTCAAGAGATTTAAATTGCAAATCTATCTAAAGAAACAGATAGATTTGCAATTTATTCTTCAGCATAGTGTATTACTGGCCATTATATTAGCATTTGTTGAATTGCAATAAAATAAGTAATAGACATAATAAACAATTTGATGTTTGCATAGCGGGCCAAATAATTCAAAAATTTAATAATACTTTTTTCTTCTCTTTTTGTTGATAAAATCCTGACAACATCAACCTTCTAATTTGCTATTTTTGATGAACCGTTAATATCCTGCAACGGTTAATCTTTTACAGCAATATATGTACTTAATTTTTGATACTGAAACTACGGGTTTGCCTCGTAATTACAACGCCCCGATTACCGATACCGATAATTGGCCGCGTTGTATCCAAATTGCATGGCAGCTTCACGATGAGATGGGACGGATGGTTGAACATCAGGATTATTTAGTTAAGCCTGAGGGATTTAATATTCCGTATGATGCAGAAAGAATTCATGGAATTTCGACTGAATTAGCTGAGGAGCAAGGCGTAACACTTGCCGAAGTTTTAGAAAAGTTCAATATCGCTTTATCAAAATCAAAGTTTATCGTTGGCCAGAATGTTGGTTTCGATGTGAACATTATGGGTTGTGAGTTCCATCGTTTCGGGGTTGAAAACCGCATGGCTGAAATGCCTGTTTTAGATACTTGTACAGAAGTTACCGCCGATTTATTGAAGCTTCCGGGAGGTAGAGGCGGTAAATTTAAATTACCAACACTTACAGAGTTACATTCGTACCTTTTTGGTGTTCCTTTCAACGAAGCACACAACGCAACTGCCGATGTTGAGGCTACTACGCGTTGCTTTTTGGAGCTTATTAAGAAAGAAATTTTTAAGAAAGAGGAGTTGCTTGTTGATGCAGCATATTTTCCTCGTTTCCGGGAGGTAAATCCTGCTTCGATTCCAAGTTTTGGTATTCCGCATGTTAATTTAAAATCAGCTTCTGATGAGATTCGTAAACGCCTTCAAAAAAATGAGGGTAGTGGCGTATCGAGGCAGGAACTCGCTGAAAACAAACAAGAGCTTGCTGCTGCAACTTTTGTTCACCTTCATAACCATACGCAGTTTTCGGTTTTACAAAGTACCATCAGCATTCCCGATTTGGTGAAAGCCGCCGCTTCGCAGAAAATGCCAGCCGTTGCAATGACCGACCATGCAAATATGATGGGTGCTTTTCACTTTGTTAATGCGGTTTTAAATCATAATAAAGCCGCCGAAGCTAAAAATGCGGCGGCTATAGAAGCTGGTGAACGACCAACAGAAGTGGTAATGACGCCAATTGTTGGCGTGGAATTCTTCGTTTGTGATAACCACTTAGATAGAACTACGAAAGATAACGGTTACCAGATGGTACTATTGGCGAAGAACAAAAAAGGTTATCATAACCTTGCCAAAATGTCATCAATTGCGTATACGAAGGGTTTTTATTACGTTCCCCGTATAGATAGGCAAGTTATCGAACAATATAAAGATGATATCATTGTTTTGTCGGGAAACCTCTCCGGAGAGATTTCCAATAAAATATTAAACATGGGCGAAAACCAGGCAGAGGAAGCTTTACTTTGGTGGAAAGCCCGTTTTGGTGATGATTTTTATGTGGAAGTAATGCGCCACAGCCAAGAAGATGAAGATCGGGTAAATGCATCATTAATTTCGCTTGCTAAAAAGCACGAGGTAAAACTTGTTGCAACAAATAATACATACTATATCAACAAAAAGGATGCGAATGCGCATGATATTTTACTTTGTGTAAAAGATGGCGAAAAGCAGGCAACACCAATTGGCCGTGGCCGTGGTTACCGGTATGGTTTGCCAAATCAGGAGTATTATTTCAAATCTCCTGAAGAGATGAAAGCACTTTTTGCCGATTTACCAGAAGCGATTTTAAACATTCAGGAAGTTGTTGATAAGATAGAAACCTATAAGCTTGCCCGCGAAGTTTTACTTCCAAAATTTGATATTCCGGAAGAATTTTTGGTTGCCGAAGATGAAGTTGATGGCGGAAAACGTGGCGAAAATAAATTTCTTCGCCACCTTACCTACGAAGGAGCTAAAAAGCGTTATGGCGAATTAACAAATGATGTTATTGACCGTTTGGATTTCGAACTGGCAACCATTGAAAAAACCGGTTATCCGGGTTACTTTCTAATCGTTCAGGATTTTATTGCAGAAGCAAGGCGACGTGATGTTTCGGTAGGCCCTGGTCGTGGTTCGGCTGCGGGTTCAGTTGTAGCTTATTGTTTATGGATTACCAATATCGACCCGATTAAATATGATCTCCTTTTTGAGCGTTTCCTAAATCCCGATCGTGTATCCATGCCCGATATCGATATCGATTTTGATGATGAAGGCCGCGGGCGGGTAATGGAGTACGTAATAAACAAGTATGGTTCTAGTCAGGTTGCGCAGATTATTACCTACGGCACAATGGCTGCGAAATCATCCATCCGCGATACCGCAAGGGTTTTAGATTTGCCACTCTTCGAAGCAGATAAAATTGCCAAACTCATTCCAAATATGAAACTGGCAAAAATTTTCAACCTCGATGAAAAGAGTTTGAAAGATGCTTTACGGCCAGATGAATACGAGCGTGTGGTGGAGTTAAAGGCGATGGGTTTGTTAAAAGATTTAAGCGCCGAAACCATTCAGCAAGCCCAGGTTTTAGAAGGGTCATTAAGAAATACAGGTATCCATGCCTGCGGTGTTATTATCACGCCCAGCGATATTACAAACTTCGTTCCTGTTGCAACAGCAAAAGATTCTGATTTATATGTTACCCAATTTGATAACTCGGTTGTAGAGAGCGCCGGTTTATTAAAAATGGACTTTTTGGGTTTGAAAACCCTCACTCTGATAAAAGATACTGTTAAACTGGTAAAGAAAAGGCATGATATTTTACTCGATCCGGATAACTTTCCGATTGATGATGTATTAACTTATGAGCTTTTCCAGCGAGGTGAAACCATCGGTATTTTCCAGTATGAAAGTCCGGGTATGCAGAAATACATGAAAGAGTTGAAACCCACGGTTTTCGACGATTTAATTGCCATGAATGCCTTGTACCGCCCCGGACCGATGGAGTATATCCCGAGTTTCGTTCGCCGTAAAAATGGCGAAGAGGAGATAAAGTATGATTTAGATGCCTGCGAAGAATATTTAAAAGAAACTTACGGCATTACAGTTTATCAGGAACAGGTAATGCTTTTATCGCAGAAATTGGCGGGTTTTACCAAAGGTGAGGCCGACGTTTTGCGTAAAGCGATGGGTAAAAAACAAAAAGATGTTCTTGATAAAATGAAACCTAAGTTTGTTAAACAAGCTTCGGAGAAGGGACATGCTGCAGATACTTTAGAAAAAATATGGAAAGACTGGGAGGCCTTTGCCTCTTATGCTTTCAATAAATCGCACTCTACCTGCTACGCCTGGATTGCATATCAAACAGCCTATTTAAAAGCACATTACCCGGCAGAATACATGGCCGCGGTACTTTCCAACAATATGAGCGATATTAAGCAAGTTGCTTTCTTTATGGAAGAATGCCGCCAAATGGGCGTTGTTGTTTTAGGGCCTGATGTTAACGAGTCTGATCTTAAATTTTCGGTAAATGCCAAAGGCGAGGTACGCTTCGGTATGTCGGCGGTTAAAGGTGTAGGTGAAAAAGCGGTAGAAAGCATCATCGAAGAACGCCTGGAAAAAGGTCCTTATGCTTCGGTGTACGATTTTGCAAAACGATCGAATACCAGAATTGTAAATAAAAAAGCCTACGAAAGTTTTGTTTACAGTGGTGCCTTCGATGCATTTGGAGGGCACAGGGCCCAATATTTCTACATCGGGCCGAACGATAAAATGAACGGTATAGAGAAAATTATCAAGTACGCCAACGATTTCCAGAATAACGAAAGCACTTCTCAGGCATCACTATTTGGTGGTTCAAAAGCAGATATGATTTTAGAACCCACTTTGCCGGTATCGCCTGAATGGGCATTAATGGATAGGTTAAAGTATGAAAAAGATGCGATAGGAATTTTTCTTTCGGGCCACCCTTTAGATAATTACAAATTAGAACTCGATAAATTCTGCACACATGGTGTTCGGCAACTGAGCATTATTAATAAAGTTAGAATGGGCGACAGCAACGAAGAAGTTCTTGCTGAATTTGCCAAGCTGCAAAACCGTGAACTTTGTGTGGGGGGACTGGTAGTTACGGCATCGCAAAGAATAACGAAAACCGGAAAGCCTTTCGGAACATTTGTTTTTGAAGATTATGACGACGCCTGCGAAATGGCCCTGTTTGGTGAAGATTTCCTAAAATTTAAATCGTTTTTAACAGAAGGTTATTTCTTGCAAATCCGTGGAAGGGTAGGCGAACGTTTCGGTAAAGCGGGCGACTGGGAGTTCAAAATCACCGCAATCAACTTAATGTCCGAATTGAGGGATAAATTAGCAAAGAGCCTTACCATTCAAGTGCCTATTGAAAGAGTTAACGATGATTTGATGCGCCAGATTGAAGAAATATTAGCAGACAATAAGGCAAACTCCGAGCAACAAAACTGCCAACTTAACTTCGCCATTTTTGATAGTGAAAAGCAGATAATGTTAGATTTGCCTTCGAAGAACTTAAAAATCAACCCGAACAATAAGTTCTTAGAACAATTAACCGGATTGAATGTTGTAAATTACAAGTTAAACTAGGTTTTTCGTCATTGCAAGGTAAGAAGCACACTTGGTTAAAAATGAGCTTGCTGCTTCGCTCTTAATTATGAAAAGTTATACACCCTCAAAGAAATGTCAAATTGACATTAACGAGTAGCTGGCATTACAATTGAATACATATATTTGAACATAAAAAAAATAATTATGGCATTAGAAATCACAGATGCAAACTTCGAGGAGCTTGTATTAAAATCAGATAAACCCGTATTAGTAGATTTTTGGGCAGAATGGTGTGGCCCTTGTCGCATGGTTGGCCCTGTAGTAGAAGAAATCGCAAAAGAATATGATGGTAAGGCTATCGTTGGTAAAGTTAACGTAGATAACAACCCTCAAATTTCTATGCAATTTGGTATTCGTAACATTCCGGCTTTGTTATATTTCAAAGATGGTCAGGTTGTTGATAAACAAGTTGGTGCGGTTCCAAAATCTATTTTAGCCGATAAATTAAACAAGCAATTAGCTTAGTTAACATAAAACTAAAAATGAAAGCCAGTTAGGCTTGTAACATATTTAAAACCCGGATTCGATTATTTGATTCGGGTTTTTTTATGCAAAATTTATTTTGTTCCTTTATTTAAAAACTAATCATTTTCCTATGAACCTATTAACGAACAAAACATTAGGTATAGCATTAGCAGGCTTGACAATGAGTATCGTACTTGCGAATTCAGCGTCAGCGCAAAGTCCTGTTGAAACAAATAAGCCTTCTGCCGATTACAAACCTGCCTTTGAAGGACAAACACGTATTGCTGGAGTAAAATCTACAACAGCTATAGATGTTTCTGTTTTAAACGATAAGCTTGAGAATCCCTGGGCAATTTCTGTTTTACCAAACGGCGGTTTTCTAATTACGCAGAAACGTGGTACAATGGTTATTCTTGGCGCCGACGGAAAGTTAAGTAAAACGATTACCGGATTACCAAAAGTAGATCCGTCGGGTCAGGGTGGGTTGCTCGATGTTACTTTAGATCCTGATTTCGCTAAAAACCGGATGGTGTATTACGCATATTCTGAACCTCAGGATAAAGGCGTTTTACTGGCTATTGCAAAAGGAAAGTTATCTGCAAGTGAAACTTCGCTGGAAAACCAAACCGTAATTTATCGTGCTACACCAGCCTATACCGGCAAATTGCAATACGGCTCGAGAATTGTTTTCGATAAAAATGGTAATCTTTTTGTAAGTACAGGTGAACGTTCTGGTAGCGACATAAGAATTCAGGCACAATATTTAAATTCATCTTTAGGAAAAATTCTTCATCTTACAAAGGATGGAAAAGCAGTTCCAAATGGCCCGTTTGCAGGAAAAGCAGATGCCAGACCGGAAATATATGCTTTAGGCTTGCGCAATCCTGATGGCCTGGCTATTAATCCTTTAACCGGTGATTTATGGGAAGCTGAATTTGGTCCGAAGGGTGGCGACGAGGTTAATGTTATCAAGCCTGGAAAAAACTATGGCTGGCCGGTAATTACCTATGGAACAGAATATAGCGGACAAAAAGTTGGTGATGGTATTCAACAAAAAGAAGGAATGGAGCAACCGGTTTACTTCTGGAATCCGAGTATTTCTCCAGGCTGTATCGCTTTTTATAATGGTACAACAATTCCCGAATGGAAAGGGAATTTATTTGTTGGCGGCTTAGGCGGTTCGCATATAATTCGTTTGGTAATAAAAGATAATAAGGTTATTGGCGAAGAAAGATTACTTGAAGGCATGGGCGAACGTTTCCGCGATATGGTAGAAAAGGATGGTGCGCTTTATTCAGTTACCGATAATGGTAAATTGTATAAGATTGCGAAGAAATAAAAGTTGTCTGGATTGGTTATTCTTATGCTAATTGGCAATCCTAACTTTTTCAACTTTAATATTTCCGCAACTGCGGGAATGAACAAGAACGAATAAATTTCGCGGCCTTTTAATAGTTATCACTCCTTATATAGTCTTTTAAATTGTATCAACGGCAGATTTTTGATTAATCTTTTATTAGCTTTACGATATGCAGGCAGTAAATTATGATAACGAAACAAGCTACGGAAACCTGGAATTGCTTGCCCAACAAGTTGTAGAAGGCTTCATTACGGGTTTGCATAAAAGTCCCTTTCATGGTTTTTCGGTTGAATTTGCAGAGCACCGGCAATACAATACTGGCGATAACGTAAAAAATATCGATTGGAAATTATTCGCCAAAACGGATAAATTATATAGTAAAAGGTTCGAAGAAGAAACCAATTTGCGCTGTCAGTTCGTAATTGATGTATCATCGTCCATGTATTTCCCCGAGCCGAAAAGTAATAAGCTTACTTTTTCTATTCAGGCAGCGGCTTCGTTAATGTATCTGTTAAAAAAACAACGCGATGCTTTCGGCCTTAGTCTTTTTACCGACGAAATTCTATTAAGCTCGCATGCAAAATCGACAACGGCACATCAAAAATACCTTTTTTCAAAACTCGAAGAATTACTGCAAAAGCCAAAGCTTAATGCAAAAACCAATTTGAGTGAAGCTTTACATCAGGTTGCAGAATTGATTCATAAACGTTCTCTGGTTATTATTTTCAGCGATTTATTTAATTCAGAAACGAGTAATGAGAGAACGGATGAATTTTTTGATGCATTGCAACACTTAAAATTTAATAAGCATGAAGTTGTAGTTTTTAATGTTGTAGATAAATCGAAAGAAGTAAATTTTAACTTCGAAAACCGTCCGTATCAGTTCATAGATATGGAAACGGGCGATACCATTAAAGTTCATGCCAACCAGGTTAAAGCGCATTACACAACTGCAGTTTCATCTTACCGCCAGCAAATTGCTTTAAAATGTGCTCAGTATAAAATAGATTTAATCGACGCTGATATTAACGAAGGCTTTTACCCTATTCTTCAATCTTATTTAATCAAAAGACAGAAGTTTGGTTAGTCTTTGAAATCAGCATGACAAACAACGAGCATCCTGAGCTGTTGAAATAAAAGATGTAAATTTTAAAAGCGAATAGTATGTTAGAAAAAGGCACAATAGCACCAGATTTTGAATTGAATGCTACACCCGACCAAAAGATAAAACTCAAAGATTTTAAAGGTAAAAACGTTATTCTGGCCTTTTATCCGGCCGATTGGAGCCCTGTTTGTAGCGACCAGATGGCGCTATATAACGAAATGCTCAAATATTTTAGTAAATATGATGCGCAAATTTTCTGAATCTCGGTCGACAGTGTGTGGTGCCACACGGCCTTTTCAGGCGATAGAAAGCTTCATTTCCCATTGTTGGCAGATTTTGAACCTAAAGGGGCAGTATCAAAAGCTTATGGGGTTTATGATGATGAAGTGGGCGAAAGTAAAAGAGCACTTTTCGTAATTGATAAAGAAGGTAAAATAGCCTGGAGTTATTTATCGCCAACGGCAGTAAATCCCGGCGCCGATGGAATTTTAGATGCATTAGAAGAATTAAGCAAGAAATAGTTATGAGCACACTTAAGCCAGCCGTATCCGAAAAAGATCACACACATGGTGGTCAGTCTGCGTCCATTGAAATTGTTGAATTTGGCGATTATCAATGTCCGCATTGTGGCAATGCATATCCAATTGTTAAAGAAATAGAAGAAACTTTTGGCGACCAGATAAAATTTATATTTCGAAATTTTCCCCTTCAGGAAGCTCATCCGCTTGCATTTCCTGCGGCGCTCGCCGCCGAAGCTGCTGGAGTTCAGGGTAAATTTTGGGAAATGCATGATGCTATATATGAAAACCAATACCGACTTAGCGAAGACATTTTTACTGAACTGGCAGAAACCATTGGTTTAGACCTTGATAAATTTAAAGAAGATTCTGAATCGGATAAAATTCAGCAGAAAGTTGAAGATGATTTTGAAAGCGGTATTAGGAGTGGCGTAAATGGAACACCATCATTTTATGTTAACGGAACCAAGTTTGATGGTGGCGTAATGGATTTATACGAGATGTTAAAAGAAAGTGCTGAATAATAAAAAAAACCTCATGTATTTTGCAATACATGAGGTATCAGATAAGGGTAACCGGAAAACTAAAAAACTAATTATGAGTTTTTAGAATTTAACAAAACGGAAATCGCTTCTTGTGTTTCGTTATTTCAAAGGTGCACTTCAATTATGAAGTTTTAGTGAAGAAATCTTCAGTTTCAGTTTTTACCAGAGCATTCATTTTGTTTTAGTCTTTTTTAAGTCAGGAATTATTTTAGACTTACTTATTCTCCATCTCGTCTCAAACAATATCGAGCTATCTTTTATTAATAATATATGATTTAATCACCCCGATTAAATTTCAAATTTTAAACTTATTTTAATGGGTAAGAATGTTGCAGAGCAATTAGTAGAGATGCTGGTTGAGGTTGGTGTAAAAAGAATTTATGCCGTTACGGGCGATAGCCTGAATTATTTTAATGATGCGGTTAGAAGGAATGGAAAAATAAAATGGATTCATGTACGAAATGAAGAAGCTGGTGCTTTTGCGGCAGCCGCCGAAGGTGAGCTTGATGGAATTGCATGTTGCGCAGGGAGCTGCGGACCTGGGCACGTACATTTGATAAATGGTTTGTATGATGCGCATCGCTCGCACGTTCCCTTAATTGCCATCGCTTCAACCATTCCTACTAAAGAATTTGGAACGGAGTTTTTCCAGGAAACCAACACGATTAAATTATTTGATGATTGTAGCTATTATAATCAAGTTGCCACAACTGCAGAACAGGCGCCAAGAATGTTCCAGACTGCGATTCAGCATGCCATAAATAAGAAAGGTGTAGCGGTTTTTGGCCTGCCGGGAGATGTTGCCGAATTAGATGCTGTTGAAAGTGCAACTTCGATGCAGATTTTTAGAAACAAACCGGTTATTCGTCCTTCCGATACAGAGCTTTCCAAACTGGCTGAAGTGTTAAACGCTGAGCAAAAAATAATGCTTTATTGCGGTATAGGCGCTGCTGAAGCACATGATGAGGTGGTTGAACTTGCTTCGAGGTTAAAAGCGCCCGTAGGATTCTCATTCCGTGGCAAAATGAGTATTCAGTATAATAACCCATACGAGGTTGGTATGACAGGCTTATTAGGTCAGCCATCGGGTTATCATGCCATGCACGAAGCTGATGTCGTTTTACTTTTAGGCACAGATTTTCCATATGTAAATTTTATGCCCGTCAAAAATAAAATTATTCAAATAGATGAAAGTCCTGAACGTTTAGGCAGAAGGGCAAAACTTACCCAAGGCTTGTGCGGGAATGTTGCCGATTCTATTAAAGCATTATTACCTTTATTAACAGAGAAGAAAGATAATGGCTTTCTTAAATCTCAGCTCGAATTTTACAATAAAGTAAAAGAAAATCAGCAGGTTTATGTTAAAGATAGGGGCGAAGAAAATAAAATCCAGCCAGAATTTGTTGCTGATACCATAAACAGATTAGCCAAAACTGATGCAATTTTTACTGTTGATACCGGAATGTGCTGCGTTTGGGGCGCAAGATTTATTGACGGAACCGGCGAGCGAAAAATGCTTGGTTCGTTTAATCATGGTTCTATGGCGAATGCAATGCCGATGGCTATCGGGGCTGCATTATCTCATCCCGAAAAACAAGTAATTGCTTTGTGCGGCGATGGTGGCTTATCAATGTTGTTAGGCGATTTAGCTACTATTAAACAGTATAATTTACCCATAAAGCTTATTGTTTTTAACAACCGTGCTTTAGGGATGGTAAAATTAGAAATGGAGGTTGATGGCTTACCCGACAGCGAAACAGACATGATTAACCCTGATTTTGCTTTGGTTGCGCAAGCCATGGGCTTTAAAGGAATTACGGTTTCAAAACCTGAAGACGTCGAAAATGCAATTTCCAACGCCTTTGCTGATGAAGGACCAGTGCTTTTAAATATAATGACTAACCCGAATGCATTGGCAATGCCGCCGAAAATTGAGTGGGCACAAGTAAAAGGAATGACCGAATCGATGGCGAAACTAATGCTGGGTGGAAAAATGTCGGAAGTGTTTGATACCATAAAATCAAATTACAAACATTTGGGAGAGGTGTTGTAGATTATAACAAGGTACGAAGCATATGTTAGTCCGGTAGTTATAAAGTCTGGTTATCATGCTGCGTACCTTGAAATTGACGAATTTCTGAATTCGAGTGAAGTAATAATTACAAGTTTCCCCGCAACTCCTGTTCGCGTTCTAAAGATTCAAATAAGGCTTTAAAGTTTCCTGCACCAAAGCTTTGTGCGCCTTTGCGCTGAATAATCTCAAAAAATAACGTCGGTCTGTCTTCAATAGGTTTAGTAAAAATTTGGAGTAAATAGCCTTCCTCATCGCAATCAACCAGGATTCCCAAATCTTCGAGAATTTTAATTTCTTCATCAATCTGCCCAACGCGTTGCGGCATCATGTCATAATAAGCTTCGGGTGGAGCACTCAAAAATTCTACACCGCGAGCTTTTAATTCTTTTACGGTTTTTACAATATCTTTCGTTGCTACCGCGATGTGTTGCACGCCTTCGCCTTCATAATATTCTAAATATTCCTCAATCTGCGATTTCTTTTTGCCTTCTGCAGGTTCATTAATGGGGAATTTAGAAAAACCATTTCCGTTGCTCATTACTTTACTCATTAAGGCAGAGTATTCAGTATTAATTTGTTTATCATCGAAAGATAAAATGTTAACAAAACCCATCACGTCTTCGTACCACTTTACTGCCTCATTCATCCGGTTCCAGCCAACGTTACCCACGCAGTGGTCTATATAAAGAAGACCTGCATCTTCAGGTTTATAATCACTTTCCCAATCGCGGAAACCCGGCATAAAAGTGCCCCTGTAGTTTTTCCTTTCGATAAACATGTGTATGGTTTCGCCGTAGGTGTAAATTCCGCTCATCTTCACTTCACCCTCTTCATCGGTTAGGGTGGCAGGCTGCATGTAAGGTTTCGCTCCACGTTTTGTCGTTTCTTCGAAAGCTTTGTAAGCATCGTCTACCCAGAGTGCTAAAACTTTAACGCCATCGCCATGCTTTTTCACATGCTCCGAAATCGGATGATCTGATTTTAAAGCTGTTGTTAAAATCAGCCTGATTTTTCCCTGCTGCAGAACATAAGAAGCTCTATCCCGAACACCAGTTTCAGGGCCGGCATAAGCTAAACTTTGAAAACCAAATGCTGTTTTGTAGTAATGTGCGGCTTGCTTGGCGTTGCCCACGTAAAATTCTATATAATCCGTTCCGTTAATTGGCAGAAAATCTTGCGCTTTAGATATTTTTTCTGCAAATGTTAGTGTTTCCATTTTAATTATTGTGAGGTTGAAATATTTTTAATTTAAATGCTGAAAGAGTTAAGCTTTTTCAGTCCAAAGTTTATTCTACATTAATCTGCCAGCTTTTGTGGTAGTTCTCGTCTTCAATATCCAAGGCATCCTGCGTGAGCATTAAAGGCTTAAAAGGGTCAATCATCACGGCAAGCTCATCAGTTTTTTCTTTACCAATGGATTTTTCAACGGTTCCAGGATGCGGGCCATGGGGAATTCCTCCCGGGTGTAACGTTATCTGACCTTTTACAACGCTTTTCCTACTCATGAAATCACCATCTACGTAATATAAAACTTCATCGCTATCTACATTGCTGTGGTTATACGGCGCCGGAATCGAACCAGGATGATAGTCATATTTACGTGGCACAAAAGAGCACACTACAAAATTATGGCCTTCAAAGGTTTGATGAACGGGTGGTGGTTGATGCAAACGGCCTGTTATTGGTTCAAAATCGTGGATAGAAAAGGCGTATGGATAATGATAGCCATCCCAACCAACATAATCAAATGGGTGTGTACCATAGGTATAAGGGTAAATCAAACCTTGCTTTTTAATTAATACTTTAAAATCTCCGTATTCATCATTTGTTTGCAGGTTTTCGGGCAATCGTAAATCACGTTCGCAATATGGTGAATGTTCCATTAACTGTCCGTACTGGTTTAAATACCTTTTCGGGGGCCTTAAAGGACTAAAACTTTCTACAATAAATAGTCTGTTATCTTCCGTATTAAATTCCATTTGGTAAATCGTACCCCGCGGAATAATTAGGTAATCACCATAGGCAAACTTAATTTCACCAAAACCGGTTTTTAATTTGCCCGAACCTTCGTGTACAAAAATCATCTCATCGGCCTGGCTGTTTTTATAGAAATAATCAGTCATCGATTTTCGTGGTGCAGCCAAAACAATATGTAAATCGCTGTTTACCAAAACAGGTTTTCGGCTTTGTAAGTAATCATCTTCCGGTTTAATTTTGAATCCAATCAAACTGGTATGTTTCAGGTGTTTCTCCCGGGCAATTTTAGGCTCCACACTATATGGCTCACCCAAGTGTTTTACAATTGTGGGTGGGTGGCAGTGATAAACCAAAGAATAAAGGCTGGAAAAACCTTCGGTTGATACCAATTCTTCTGCATATAAATTTCCATCAGGTTTGCGAAAAACCGTGTGTCGCTTTGCAGGAATTTGCCCCAATTTATGATAAACAGGCATAATAATTATTTTATGGTTAGAAAGAATAATCTCAAGAATAAACAACTAAAACGCCAATGCGTTTCAATTAAATAATGATGCAGGAAGATTAAAGAGAATATTGCGCCATGATTAATTTCGATAGCATTTTGTAACGTCGTGCAGCAATTGCATCGTTTACAAGGTTTATATGTAATGCTTTTAAAATCATGGTTTTGATGGAGCTAAAGTAATGATTTTATTTTGAACATAAAATTTCTTTACCTTCAAGTTCAACCAAATATTTTATGAGATTTCTAATTGTATTTATATTGTTTTTCTCAGTTTCGTTTTATTCTTCGGCCCAAAGGCGCTGGAAATATAAAATCAAAGTGGTTGAACATGCAGGTAAAAGGCAGCGGGGATTTTTTTACGCGGCAAAAGACGACCAATTAATTTTAGTGCGTAAAAATGGAGATACCATTCAGATAGGCGCAGATAAAATAGAAAGGTTGTACATTCATAAACGCGGAATAGTTGCGCCATTTGCCATTGCAGGCGCAGCAATATTTTTCATTTTTGCAGCTCAAACGCCTAATGCACTTGAGGGAGCAGTTTTACTCTTTGTCGGAGTGCCAATTGGGGTGTCGCTAGGTTTGGTTACTGGAGAACTTTTTGCAAATAAAAGATTTTACAAACGGCTTGAGGCAAAGGATATCCCTTTAATAAAACTTGAGTTGCAAAAATATACTGAGCTTAAATAAAACCATTTGCTTTTTAATTACTGCCCTAATCATTAGCTTTACGCTATATTTTAACCAAATTATATGAAATTAGTATCCTATAAAACTGAAGACAGAGAGCATCTTGGCGTTTTTATAAGCGGCCATATCTACAATTTAAACAGCTGCGATAAATTACTTCCAGATACCATGGATGAATTTCTGAAAGGTGGCGAGGTTTTAATGGAAAGGGCAAAAAAGGTTGATTTACAAATTAAGAACAAGGAAATAGAGGCCAAAGAAGAGATTTTTTATGAAATTCTTGCTCCGGTTCCACATCCTACAAGTTGCAGAGATGGATATGCTTTCAGGCAGCATGTTGCTGCAGCCCGTAGAAACCGAAAAGTAGAGATGATTCCACAGTTTGATGAATACCCGATTTTCTATTTCACCAATCATAATGCAATCCAGGGAACGGGCGAAATTGAATGTATGCCCGACCATTTCGAAAAACTCGATTTCGAGTTGGAACTAGCTATTGTTATTGGTAAAAAAGGAAGAAATATCAAAGCTGCAGAGGCCGATGAATACATTGCCGGGTATATGGTGATGAATGATATGAGTGCCAGAACTTTGCAAATGGAAGAAATGCTTTTAAATCTTGGTCCGGCGAAGGGAAAAGATTTCTCAACAGTTATTGGTCCCTGGTTGGTAACGCCAGACGAACTAGAACAATATAAAGTGGCACCAAAAGCTGGGCATACAGGGAATGCCTATGATTTAAAAATGACTTGCCGTGTAAACGGGGTTGAGGTATCCAAGGGCAATGCTGCAGATATGGACTGGACATTCGCTGAAATAATTGAACGTTGCGCTTACGGTGTTGATATCCTGCCAGGTGATGTTATTGGTTCAGGTACGGTAGGAACTGGTTGTTTTTTAGAGTTAAATGGAACCGGTTTATTAAATGATCCAAATTATAAAACTCAATGGTTACAGGCCGGCGATGTTGTTGAAATGGAGATTACCGGGTTGGGCGCCTTAACAAATACCATAACAAGAGCAGCTACAGATTTCTCGATTTTAGCCTTGAAAAAATAGTAATGCTAACATTAAAAACCGAAGAATTATCGGCTTTTCAGCTACAGGATTACTTGCAGTATGCGATTGCGCCGCGACCAATTTGCTTTGCTTCTACGGTAGATGCTGATGGAAATGTAAATTTAAGTCCATTCAGTTTTTTCAACATGTTTAGCACGAAGCCGCCGATTTGTATTTTTTCGCCTGCAAGACGTGTACGAGATAATACCACTAAACATACACTTGAAAATGTGCTTCAGGTAAAAGAATGTGTAATCAATATTGTTGATTACAGTATGGTGCAGCAAATGAGCTTGGCCAGTACGGAATATCAAAAAGGTATAAATGAGTTTGAGAAGGCGGGTTTTACGATGTTGAAATCGGACCTGATTACCCCGCCGAGAGTCGCCGAAGCACCTGTGCAATTTGAGTGTGTAATAAACGAAGTAATTCCTTTAGGGCTTAATCATGGGGCAGGTAATTTGGTTTTGGCCGAGGTAAAACTTATCCACATCAAGGAAGAAATATTAGATGAAAACGGAAAAATAGATCAGCAGAAACTTGAGTTAGTTGCCCGCCTGGGTGGAGACTGGTATTGCCGGGTATCAAAGGATAACCTATTTAAAGTGGCTAAGCCATTGGCAAAGCTAGGTGTTGGAGTGGATGGTTTGCCAAAATCGGTTCGCTTATCAAAAGTATTGACGGGAAATGATTTAGGGATGTTGGGCAATGTAGAAAAGCTCCCTGCAGATGAAGAAGTTGATTTGGTAAGTCAATTACCAGAGGTTAAAGAAATTTTGGATGCAACAATTGGCGATTCGACTAACAGAGAACGGGAACTCCATCAACTTGCGCAAAGTTTTTTAAGAAAAGAAAATGTTGAGCTTGCTTTAAAGATTGTTTTACTTTAATTTTTACTAAAAATATTATGCATACAATTGTTGGAGTAGACCAGTATATTGCCAATTCTGCAGAATTTGCGATTCCAATTTTAGAGCATCTAAGGAATTTAGTTCATCGTGCTGATGCCAGAATCGAAGAGAAAATTAAGTGGAGCATGCCCTTCTTTGATTTTAAAGGCACCGTTTGCCACATGGCTGCTTTTAAAAATCATTGTGCTTTCGGTTTCTGGAAAGCCTCTTTAATGCATGATGATTATGGAATTTTTAAAGATAGAACTGAAGCTATGGGCTGGCTTGGGCAGATAAAATGTTTTAATGATTTGCCTGATGATGATGTTTTAATCGCATACATTCAACAAGCCATTAAACTGAACGAAGACGGGATAAATCTCCCGCCGAAACCTAAAGCCGCAACAAAAGAACTTGAAGTTCCTCAATATTTAATAGATGCGCTTCAGGCCGACCCTCCGGCACTGGCAACGTTTCAAAATTTTAGTAATTCGAACAAGAAAGAGTATGTGCAATGGTTGCTTGAAGCAAAAACTGATGCCACTAGAATGAAACGACTCGAGACGGCTGTAGAGTGGATTGCCGATGGTAAAACCAGAATGTGGAAATACAAAAAGTAAGTTATAAAATACTTACAATTTTCATGAAACGGGTTTTGTAATGGCCATTGAACTCGGTAATGGTTACCCCGTGCGACTTACCCGATGAAGCATGAATAAATTTAATTCCCGAATCATCAACTGAATAAACAATGCCTACATGGCCAATTCTTCTAACTTTCGAATTACTTCCCGTAAATATTAAAACATCCCCAACCTTTGCGTTTTCAATTGTTGTTTCTTTACCTGCACCACTAAATTCTCTTGAAGAACGTGGAACTTTAAAGCCAAAATTGCTGAAAACGTAGCTCACAAACCCTGAGCAGTCGAAACCAACTTTCGGGTTGCTTGTAGCATAGCGATAGGGAATGCCCAACATGCTCTTCGCAAAATCGATAAGGCTTGTAGAATTTGTAGATTTTGGTTCCTTTGCGGGTTCTTCTGATAGTTTAGGGAGACTTGCAGAAAGTTTTTTGACTAATTCCTGGTATTGAACAGGTAGGGTTGTTTGGGCTTTTCCTGCTGTTGCAGACAAAATGAAAAACAAAATTGGTATTAATATTTTCTTCATATGTTGGTGCCAAAGATAGAAAATTTTTTTAAACCCAATTAAAGTGTTGAAAATGAGTTGCAAATAAAAAGCCTCAACTAATGCGTCGAGGCTTTGAAAAATAAAATTCTTCTACAGAATTTGTTTTGAAATTAAGGCGTTGTAACGGCCACGGGCAATATTTTTCCATTGAAAAATTTATGGCCGGTTCTTGCAAAATCTGCAACATATTTCCCCATTTCAAAAGCCATCACGGGGCTTTCGTAACCTGGAAAAGCAGTTTCGAGCATTTCAGTTTGTGCTGAACCTAAGGCTAGGCAGTTAACCTTAATACCACTTTTTGCCAGTTCGAATGCCAGGCATTCTGTTAAGGTATGTAATGCTGCTTTGCTTGCAGAATATGCAGCTAAACCAGGGAATTTTACGCTGCCTTGAAATCCACCCATGCTGCCAATATTAACAATATGGCTGCCGGCTTGCATTAAATGCAAAGTATTTTTTATCATTCTGAAATGTGAAACCACATTACTTTGGAACATGTCGCCTAAATCTTCTTCACTGGTTTCTAAAAATGGTTTATTTATCAAAGAACCTGCATTGTTTATCAAAATATCAATACTTCCTAATCTTTCTTTTAAAAATGGAATCAAGGCTGCATAGTCATCCTTTACAATATCAAATTCTACAGGCAAGAGGGTGCAATCAGGATTAATACTTTTGGCGATTTCTAAAAGTTTACGAAGTTTATCTGCTGACCTCGCTATCGCAACAATTTTATTATTATTCTGTAAACTTAACTCTAAAGCAGTTTCAAAGCCAATTCCACTGCTCGCACCTGTAATTATAATGTTCATCCTAAAGTATTTTGCGCAAACTTAACTATTCTGTAATTAACTGACTAACCGGATTTTTAATAACATGTAATCCATCATTTATTAGCTTAGTATGGTCTGCTTCCCGGCCAGCCTTAATTTCCAGGTACACCAAAACCTCTTTTTCCAGTTGATGATAGATTTTTTTATGATAAACCAATTCCAGAATTTCTAATGAACAAAGCCAGTCTTTTCGGTGATTCTGTTTCAATTCCGCGAAAATCCCATCTAATTGTTCAAAGCCAGTTCCACTTTCTCTTATTGTTCTAACCTGTTTATAAAGATGATGTAACTGGATGGTTTTAGCATCATAACTTACGTGGTGGGTTTTCGCTTTACTAACGAAAGTGTTTTCTTCAAAAGCATCTTTGTCGGCAGCACCGTTAAAAACTGAAACGATCTTTTCTCCAACGGCCATATCATAATTTCCCCACTCAGGTTTAAATAAAATATTATTATTGCTTTCGGTAACGGTACAATCGATAAAAGTTATCAAAATAACCTTATCATTTACTCTTAATATATCAGTAACTCTACCGTCAACTTTAATTCCGCTTTCAAAAATAATTTGGGTTCTATTGCCGCCAAAGTTGCCAGAACATCTAATTTCACTGTCAGAAAAATTTTCCAGAGGCTTTTCCGCATCTTTTATTTTGCCTACCGGCGATGAAAATCCATCGGCATGATAATCTTTTCCGTGATTTGATAATTGCTTACCGTTAAATGCCAAGGCAGATGGGCCGGTGGTTTTTACAAAAGTGACCTCATTATCTGTGTTTACGCCAATATCTGTAAAAACCCCGCTAACCTGTAAACCTGAACTATAAACTGCAGTGGCAACATTTTTACAATCGATAGCTTTCATAATACTCTCCGTTCCACCAATTCTAAAGGCCATCGTATCTGCAAATTGTTCTAAAACATCGATAAGGTTTTGAAATGTCTCAGTAACGAAAAGCTGCGGTTGTGTTTTGGTAATGTCGTATTGATAATTTATTGTATCAATGTTGTACCAAAGTTTTTGTACATTTTGTTGCATGCATGAAGCACTTTCGCCAATTGATGACAATAAACCGGCTCCATAAATTTTAGGGTTTTCAAGGGTGCCAATTAAACCATATTCCACCGTCCACCAGTGCAAACGGCCTAATAATGCCATTTCCGAAGGCTCCCCCATGTTTTCACTAATGTAACGGAGTTCCTTTTCGGCTTTTGCGATTTTAGTTTCGTCCGCATCAATAGCTTCTTTTAAAATCGAAAGCTTTCTGATGGCTTCGTACAGTTCAAAATCTTTTGCCGAGAACATGGCCTTCGCACCAATTGAGCCAAAATAACTCAGGTAGTTATTATAATCTGTATCGGCAATAATTGGTGCGTGGCCTGCACTTTCATGAATAATATCTGGTGCCGGAGTATATTCTATATGGTTAATCTGGCGAATATCTGCCGCTATTACTAAAACCCGGTAAGCCTGGTATTCCATAAAAGCAGCTGGTGGAATAAATCCATCGACAGTTACGGCGCCCCACCCAATTTGCCCCAAATTATCGTTCATAGTTTGCAAATCAGGAATATATTCTATACTTAAACCTGCCCGTTGCAAGCCTTTTATGTATGGATAATAAGCAACATTTTTAAGGTAGCTGTAATTTTGGCGCATAACATAACGCCAAACCGCCTGATCTATTGGTGTGTATTTCTCGTAGTTTTGATCGACGATAAATTGCTTTAAATGCTTGGGGAGCTTAGCCACCTGCGCATTTTTAAAATCATTAAAATCGCTCATTAGGTATTATAAAAAGTTAGTTGAAGGCTAAGTTAGGTGGTTGTATCTGCCTAAACAAGAAAGCCTGCAGATAAATTAACAGCAAGGGGTAAATAAAGTTTCATTGGTAGGAACGAATACCTTTTTAATTTTTTTCTGAAAAGGTACTGATGCTTTTCATCGGGATATTCTGTCGGGCTGTTCGCTAAATCCCCGATGAAAAATCGGGGGATATCGCTGCCATCCCGTTTATTTAATTAAGGTTGTACTTACCATCACGGTTTTGGCAATTCGCTGAAAACCTAAATAATCAGGTCGTTTTTGCCGCTTAAACCCGATTGCAGCGAACACGAAGTTGAAGCCTTTTCGGCTGAAGACGGAGTAAAGCGTAAAGCGGGACTGAAATAACCGCGGAGCACGGAAATTGCTTTTCTAAAAAAAAAATTATTTCTTATTATCTTTATTATTATTGCCCAGTTTCTTTACGCTGAAAGTAAAATAGTGTTGATATAAATAGCTGAAAAGAGCCATTAAAACTGAGACAGCAATTCTGGATAGCATGGCCAAAGTTGGGTAATCTCTCAAAAGCTCTAATAAAAATTTAAGTAAAACATAATTGGCAAGGATATTTATAAATTGAAGGTTTAGGAAACGGAAAAGCTGTACCCGGCCTTTTAATTCACTATGAGTAAAAATTACGTATTTGTTAAGGAGGAAACTTGTTGGAATGGCAATGCAGTAATCAACCAATAGTGATGCTGTTTCTCTTTGGAGTACGATTATGCCAAAGTTTACTTCGTTGGTTTTAAAAAGAAAGAAGTAGGCAAAATAATAGCTTAATATGCCGAGAAGCAATGTGCCGCCGCCTGTAGCTAAATACCTGAAGTTGTGTTGGGAAATAAATCCTTTAAAGGGCGGGTAAAAGAAATCTATTAATGCTAAAATTGCTTTGCGCATGCTTAATCATTGTAATGTTTAGGAAGCAGTGATGGCTTTCTGCTTTGACCATTAAGTTGTGAGCGCAAAGGTAATTTTTTTAGCAAACTTCTTAAGAAATTGTAAAATAAAAAGTCTCGGCTGGATAACCGAGACTTAAAATTGATATATAATAATTAACTGTTTGTTGCTTTTTGACTAGGGTCTGGGTGAACCATGCCTTCCATTGCTTTATCTAAGTTTAAATCCAAACCTTTTGCAATGCCTAAACCTAAACTCATGTCTGCTCTAAACCAGTGGCATAGCTGGCGGTTTATTATTTCATCTTTCTTTTTGCCATTTATACCGCCCATTGCACCAACAATGTTCGCAATCGTATTCTTCTTAGCTTCAGGATCCATCAAACGGAACAGATTTCCGGGTTGGGTGTAATGGTCGTTTTCACCCTCGGCATTTCTATCGTACTGGTCGGCCAATAATGAATCTAAAGGCCAGGCAGGTTGTTTATAACTTTCATCAACTTCGATATCATCAAAACTATTTGGGAAGTAATTTGGGTTTGAACCTCCATTTCCGTCGATGCGCATTAGGCCGTCACGCTGGTAGTTACTAACCAAAAAAGGGCAGCGGTTAACTGGAATTTGCTCGTAATTTCCACCTAAACGGTATCGATGAGCATCTGGATAAGATAAAATCCGGCCCTGGAGCATTTTATCGGGAGAGTAATAAATTCCATCCACAACATGAGCCGGTGCAAACGCGGCTTGTTCAACATGTGCGAAATAGTTGTCGGGGTTTTCATTAAGTTCTAATTCCCCAACCTCGATTAAAGGATAATCGCCATGTGGCCAAACTTTGGTTAAATCGAAAGGATTTAAATGATAGGTTTTTGCTTCTTCAAAAGGCATAATCTGAACATATAGAGTCCATTTAGGAAATTCGCCACGTTCAATTGCTTCGAACAAATCGCGTTGAGAATGATCAGGATCTTGCGATTTCATATCAACCGCTTCATCATTAGTGAAGTTTTGAATACCTTGCTTTGTTTTAAAATGAAATTTTACATAAAAGCGCTCGTGCTTATCATTGTAAAATGAAAACGTGTGGCTGCCGAAACCATCCATGTGGCGGTAAGAAAATGGTGTTCCTCGATCGCTCATTAAAATCAAAACCTGGTGTAAGCTTTCAGGGTTTAAACTCCAGAAATCCCACATCATGGTTGGGCTCTTCATGTTAGTTTGTGGGTCGCGTTTTTGGGTATGAATAAAATCGCCAAATTTTTTAGGGTCTTTTACAAAAAATACCGGTGTGTTATTTCCTACTAAATCCCAATTTCCATCTTCAGTATAAAACTTTAAAGCAAAGCCACGGGGATCTCTTTCACTATCCGCAGATCCTTTTTCACCCCCAACGGTAGAAAACCGAAGGAACGTTTTTGTTTGCTTTCCAATTTCCGAAAAAACTTTGGCTTTGGTATATTTTGTAATGTCGTGTGTTACTGTGAATGTACCGTAAGCGCCCGAACCTTTAGCGTGTACAACACGTTCAGGAATACGCTCACGATTGAAATGGGCCATTTTTTCGTGTAAAATAAAATCCTGAATAAGTATCGGACCACGAGGACCTGCCGTCATGCTGTCTTCGTTACTCGCATACGGAATACCGGAAGCACTTGTTAGTTTTTTCTTTTCGCTCATAGTTTATGAATTGTGTTTTGAGATGATAAAATTGAAGTAATTTAATTGCTAAATCAAACTATTAATATCTATCCGAACATAGAAATTATCGATATGTTTTGTAAACGGCTTAGTAAATTAAATTTACAAAATTTTACCGATTACTGCTATAAAAAACGGGTTGTGCAACAAAATCTATAACAGCACACCATGTATAAGCCGGGTGTGGCTGAATGCTTATGCCGACAGTATTAAATTTATACTTCTGGTCGATGATATTAAAACGATGACCCAATGATGGTACGCCACAATCTAGAAGCAAATGGCACACAATATCCAAACTATTTGAATATCCAAAATCAATGTTTTCGCTCATGGCTTTATTTGGGAAATATTTAGCCAAGCGCTGACTAAATTTGCTGCCGTTGCTGCTTTCGTGGGTATCTAAATTATTTTTATTCAAATCTACTGCATGTCCTCGGCTTAAAGTGCTCAATCTTTCATCGGGGTAGAAAAGAATCAAATTTTTCACTTTAATTTGCTTAAGCAATGAAATATAGTAACTATTGTTTTTTGCTATTTTAAGCTCATTATAGTTCCTGTACTTTTTAACTTTTTCGTTGTAGTTGTTTATGTAGTCTTGCAGAAATGTATAATAGAATTTTTCGCCATCAATACGGATGAGATTCATATATAAGATGATGTTCTTCTCTTCATTAGTTAAATAAGTGGCATTTGCTGCGGTGTTCGCACGCCTGAATTCTTCATCTGTCCAAGTTTGGCCAAAACTTTTGCCTCCAAGCAGCAAGATTATAATTAAGCAATAAAAGGGGCGATTCATTTTTGATTTTTCATGGATAACGCCAATATTTTTTTTTTATTTTTAGAATTTCAATCAATTTCTTCAGTAAGCAATTAGTTACAGCATTATCCAATCGCCAGAATGATATAATTTGTAATTTTAACTAATTATGAGGAGATTAATTATTTTGTTGTTTTTTGCCGGAATTTCATTTTCATTGAAAGCTCAAAGCGATACGGCAGCATTCAGGGTTATCGCAAATCAAATAAAGAAAGAATTCGCACCGGACAAACGTTCAGTTTATTTTAATATTCAAATAAAAAACGACAGTATTTTAGTAGAAAGCACGTCGGCAAATGCACTTGCTGCACTTGATAAACAAACAAATGAAATACAAGGCTTTACTAAAGTAACCACTTTACTTCCATCAAAAAGCTTAAATGGATTGGAATATGGGCTTGCGAATTTATCCGTTTGTAATAACCGTTCGGCACCACAAAATTCAGCAGAAATGCTTACGCAAATGATTTTAGGTACGCCCTTACAGGTTTTAAAAAAGGTTGGTGGTTATTACCTTGTTAAAACACCCGATGGTTATTTATCTTACACCGATGGTACTGCAGTTAGTTTAATGAATAAGGTCGATTTCGAGCAATGGAAAAAATCGAAACGTATAATTTTTACGGAGGATTTTGGTCACGCTTTTTCTAAAGCAAACGTAACTTCCATGCGTGTTTCTGATTTGGTTAAAGGTAATATTCTTCAGGTTTTAGCCGAAGAAAAATCTTATTATAAAGTAGTTTTTCCTGATAAGCGAACAGGATATGTTAAAAAAACAGCTGCTAAAAGTTTTTCAGAATGGGAGAAAAATACAAATCCAAATGCTGATGCAATTCTCGAAACCGCCAAAACACTAATTGGCGTGCCTTATTTGTGGGGTGGCACATCGATAAAAGGGGTGGATTGCAGTGGTTTTACCAAAACCAGTTATTTTTTAAATGGAATTATTATTCCCCGTGATGCCTCTCAGCAAGCACTTGCCGGGTCGGCTGTTGATGTTTTGGACTCCGATTCGATAAGTGTAGAAAAGTGCCTTAAAAATTTACAACCAGGGGATTTATTATTCTTTTCGGCAGCAAAAAGGCGAGGCGTTAACGGTGGACGAGTTTCGCACACTGCAATATATATGGGTAAAGGCGAATTTATTCAGGCAGCTGGAATGGTTAAAATTAGTAGTCTGTTGCCAACAGCAGCTAATTATGATGAACATCAAAGCAAAACGCTTGTAAGTGCAAGGCGTTTTTTAACTGAAATCGGCAAGCCGGAAATTACCCGCGTTGACCAACATGATTGGTATGGAAAATAGTTTAGAAAGTTTGTCGAAAGGCTGGTGCATTCCGACAAACTCAGTAACAAGAATCTATAAGAACATACCGCCCGAAACTTCAATTCGTTGCGCATTTATCCATTTTGCTTCATCAGAACATAAAAATGCAACAACAGGCCCGATATCGTCTGGCAAACCAACACGTCCAAGTGCCGTTTGCGATGCAATACCTTTATTCATTTGTTCATTATCACGCACAACACCACCTCCAAAATCGGTTTCTATAGCCCCAGGTGCAACGATATTAACATTAATGCCTCTAGCCCCAAGTTCTTTTGCCTGGTATTTTGTTAAAGTTTCCATTGCACCTTTCATTGATGCGTAGGCTGCATAACCGGGTAGTGCAAAACGGGCTAATCCTGTAGAAACATTAACAATTCCTCCTCCATCATTTAAAATTGCCAATGCTTTTTGAGTTAGAAAGAATACGCCCTTAAACTGAATGTTCACCAATGTGTCAAATTGTTCTTCGGTTGTTTCTGCATAGGGCACGTGGATACCAATCCCTGCATTGTTTACCAGGTAATCGATTTTTTCTGCCTGAAATACTGATTTCAGAACAGATTTTACTTCTTCAAAAAAAGAATCAAATGTTTTTGTATCGGCTACATTTAGCTGAAGGGCGGCAGCGTTTACGCCAATCTGTTTTAATTCCTCAACAGTTTCTTCGGCATCTTCTTTTTTGGATTGATAAGTAAGAAGAACATTTAAGCCTTTCTTAGCCAGGTGTATTGCAGCATTTTTACCTAAGCCACGGCTTCCGCCGGTTACGAGTACGATTTTATTTTGTGTTTCCATTTTTTTATTATTTGATGAACAAAGTTAAATGGAAACTTGTTTTTAAAATGGTGATACGTTAAGTAAAAATGGTGACAGCTTAAGTTTTATATGGTGACAATTTCCTTATTTGTTGCCAGAGATTGAAAATAGGCCTCGCGATATTGTTTTGGAGTTTGGCCAGCAAAGTGTTTAAAAAACTTTGTAAAGTTTGATGGATCGTAGGTTAGAATCCTGGCAATTTCCGAAATTGGCATACTCACATTTTGAAGCATGGATTTAGAAATATCCATCAATCGCTCTTCAAAAAAGAAACAAGGAGAATGCCCTGTAGCTTCTTTAATGGTATTGCTGAAATGTGTAGGATGAACGTGAAGTAGACTCGCAAAATCCCTAACCTCGAACATTTCCGTTGCCTGGCCAGAAACAATATCTTCCAGATGTTTATCAAGTTCCTTCAAATAATCTGCGGCAATTTCATGTCGGCGGGCAAAAAATTTCTGAGGTAATTTCATTTAATTCAATTTATTTATCAAATATAATGCAGATTGAGATTACCGCATTTATTACTTAACTTTTTTACCTGTACCCAACCAAATCAAACTGTTCAATACCATTTTGTTTTGAATTGCATTATCAAAAGTAAATGATAATGTTTTGTTGGTGTTATCGTATTTATGTTCGTAATCCATATCGTTGTGGCCCATGTTAATGTAAACCATTTTATAATTTTTATTGCTCCAAACAACAGGATAGTATCCATTATGCCAAATTTCATGTGCTTTTGGTCCTGTACCTAAAGGAAAACTTGTCGAATCGATAGCGAGTAAAATTTTAATATCTGGGTTTTTTCGCAAGTCATTTTGCCAGCGGTACCATTCATTTGGTTGCGATTTAAAAGTTTGCGGCAAATTTTTTGTCACGGGATGTTTTTTTTCCTCAACGCTTAAAATGGCAGATGTTGGTCGCCAGGTATTGCTTCCATAACTGCCCGAGCCTAAAAAGGTATTGTGGTACCAGCTCCAGTTCATATCAAATGCCGATTTCTCTAAAGCAAATGCCGAGAAATGGAAACCCATCCAACCACCACCATTTTCCATATATTTCTGAAATGCTTCCCTTTGCTCAGGTTTTTCTGGTCGGGTATCTAAAAATAGAACAACCTGGTATCTTGATAAAAATTCTGAATTTAAGTTAGCCCAGTTTGAAGTAGAATCGTAGCTGAAGTTATATTTCTTCGCCATCTCTGGAAACCATTTATTGGCTTCATTTACAAAACTGATGTGTGCCAAATCATTTTTGCCAGTATAAAAAGCAATAACTTTAAATCTTGGATTTTGAGATTGAGCGAAGGTTGTTATTGTAAAAAAAAGAAGGATTAAAAAGGTCGCTTGTTTCGTTTTCATCTGGTTAGAATAGTCTAACTAAATTAATGAAAAGGTTTTATTATTGTCGTTTTTGTAGATTGACGATGATTAACATTTATCAATTAACAACGTTTCAATCGATTGATAAAATAAAAAGCCACAAGCTGCTAACTTGTGGCAATATTATATAAATCCAACTTAGGTTTCTAAGTGGTAATTACAATTAAGCTAAAAGCGTTTTCCAACTAACCGCATTACCTACAATCGAAGCTAAATCGGCAATTGCAACGCGTTCTTGTTCCATGCTATCGCGATGGCGAATCGTAACCGTATTATCCTCTAAACTCTGGTGGTCAACAGTGATACAGAAAGGCGTACCAACCGCATCCTGACGACGGTAGCGTTTACCAATTGCATCTTTCTCCTCATAAATACAGTTGAAATCGAATTTCAAAGCATCCATAATTTCACGGGCTTTTTCTGGTAAGCCATCTTTTTTGGTCAAAGGAAAAACAGCCACTTTATATGGCGCTAAGGCTGGGTGTAAACGTAATAAAGTACGGCTATCCTGCTTATCTTCGGTGCTTAAATCCTGTTCTTCGAAAGCATTAATCATCGTTAACAAAAACATACGGTCTAAACCGATTGAAGTTTCGATAACATAAGGAACATAGTTTCCATAAGGTTTGCCTTCTTCGTTCAAATCGTTATCGAAATATTGTAATTTCTTGCCCGAAAATTGTTCATGTTGCTTTAAGTCGAAATCTGTACGGCTGTGAATACCTTCCACTTCTTTAAATCCGAAAGGGAATTCAAACTCGATATCCGTTGCTGCATTCGCATAATGGGCCAACTTTACATGGTCATGGTAACGATATTTTTCAGAAGAAGTACCTAAAGCCATGTGCCATTTTAAACGGGCTTCTTTCCAGTATTCGAACCATTTTTTGTCTTCACCCGGGCGAACAAAGAATTGCATTTCCATTTGCTCAAACTCACGCATCCGCATTATAAACTGACGGGCAATAACTTCATTTCTAAAAGCTTTACCAATTTGTGCAATACCGAAAGGAATTTTCATCCTTCCAGATTTCTGAACATTCAAAAAGTTTACAAAAATACCTTGCGCTGTTTCCGGGCGAAGATAAACCTCATCGCTGCCTTCGGCCATTGCACCAAATTGAGTACTGAACATGAGATTAAACTGTCGAACATCTGTCCAGTTTGATGTTTTAGAAATCGGGCAAATTACCTTGTAATCAACAATTAAATCTTTCAGTTGTGCTAAGTTTTCCGATTTAAGAGCAAGGTTCATTTCAACTTCCAGCGCTAAACCTTTTTTCACAAATCTCCAGCTCGCTTCATCAACAAAAGGATATTTAGCATTATCTAAAATTCCTTCCTCATCTTTAAAACTCGGTATCCAGGCCGCTTGGCCTTCATCACTTAAACCTAAAATTTCTTGCTGAAACTCTTCGAATTTTGCTTTGTTTTCAGCGCTGAAATTGGCTAATTCAGAATAAAGCTCATCAATTTTATTTTCTAACAACTGGTCGGCACGGTAACGTTTTTTCGAATCTTTATTGTCAATCATCGGGTCGTTAAAACCATCAACGTGTCCGCTGGCTTTCCAAACTTTCGTGTGCATAAAAATTGCAGAATCAATGCCCACAATGTTTTCATGCATTTGTACCATTGCTTTCCACCAGTACGTTTTAATATTGTTTTTCAACTCGGCCCCCAATTGGCCATAGTCGTAAACGGCACTTAAGCCATCATATATTTCGCTGCTCTGGAACACGAAACCGTATTCTTTAGCGTGTGATATTACATTTTTAAACTGTTCGTCGTTATTCTTTTGAGCCATAATGGAGGCAAAGATAATAAATAAGGTAAAAGGATTTGACTAGGATTTTAATGATTATCGGATTTTAAGATTTTGGATGCAAAATAATTAGCTTAAATGTTCTTAGCTGTCTTATAAGTTTTCAAGATTTTCAGAAAAGCAAATGCAGTGCAAATCGGTTTCTTTGGCCCCGCTTTGCGCTTTACTTCGTTGCACTACGTGCTCGCTGCAATCGGGTTTAGGGTGGCTAAAATTGTAAATCTATTAACGTTATAAAGCAACAAGCTAAGAATTCCGTTTTGCGTCTAACATCTTCCATTTTTTTCTATTTTTGAGCCATGAAATTTCATTATTTACTTTTCTTTGCGTTAACAATTGTTTTTGCTTCGTGCAAACAAGAAGAAAAAGTTCATCATTACATCAAGTTCAATAAAACGGAAGAATTATATCAGTTCTTAAAATGGTCGCCAGATAATCGTTTTCCATTAATCAGTGCCCACCGCGGCGGGCCAATGCCTGGTTTCCCAGAAAACTGTATTGAAACTTTTGCTAATGCAACAACCTACAATCCCGTAATTATCGAGTTCGATATCGCTTACAGTAAAGATTCGGTCATGGTTATCATGCACGATGATAAGCTCGACAGGACTTCGACCGGAAAAGGTAATATTGGTGATTACACTTACGAAGAGTTGAAAGCCTTTAATTTAAAAGATGATGATGGCAAAGAAACCAGTTTTAAAATCCCGACTTTAGATAGCGTTTTGAGTTGGAGTAAAGGAAAAGTGTTGCTTACCATCGACTTAAAGAAAGGTGTTTCTTATGCAAAAGTGATTGAAAAAGTGCGGCAATATAAAGTAGAAAGTAACTCCATTATTATCACATATACTGCAAATCAGGCTCAGGAAGTTCATCGCATCGCACCCGATTTAATGATTTCTGCATCAGTTCAAAAAAAATCAGAACTGAAAAGGTTAAATAGTTTAGGCATTCCAAACGAAAGAATTGTGGCATTTGTGGGTGTTAGCGCCCCCGGAAAGGAATTATATAAATATCTTCACGATAAGGGCATAACAACGATTTTAGGTACAATGGGTAACATCGATAAAAGCGCAATTACAAGCCCGGCAAGAAACATCTATTATCACCTTTTAAATAACGGTGCAGATATCTTATCGGGCGACAATTTGCCACAAGCCTCAGAAGAGTTGGATAAGTTTAGGTACAACAAAAAGCTGAGTTCAGCTTACGTAAATTAAAATGTAACATCATTATTTCGAAGTGTAAAGCAATCTTTTTGCGTATAAAATTGAATCGCACCTCGAAATAACGAACTGGTTAAAAGCTTCGGGTAAAATTTTTACCTTACGGTTAAATATTAAACAAATGAGTATTTCAGTAAGAAATCTTTCAAAGCATTACGATAAGCAGAAGGCTGTCGATGCGATAAGCTTCGAGGCAAAACCAGGCCGTATTTTAGGTTTTTTAGGTCCAAACGGCGCTGGTAAATCCACCACGATGCGTATGATTACAGGTTACCTGGAACCAACGTCTGGCGATGCTGAAATCTCGGGTAAAAATATTTCTAAGCAAGCCATCGATGCTAAAAGAAATATAGGCTATCTGCCAGAAAATACGCCGCTTTATACCGATATGTATGTTAAAGAGTTTCTCAGCTTTGTTGGGCAAACCTATAGATTGAAGAACCTGACAGCCAGAATTGCAGACGTAATCAAAATGGTTGGCTTAACACCCGAACAGCATAAAAAAATCGGCATGTTATCTAAAGGTTATAGGCAAAGGGTAGGATTAGCCCAGGCAATTATTCATAACCCCGAAGTTTTAATTTTAGATGAGCCAACCTCGGGCTTAGACCCAAATCAACTAGTAGATATCAGAGCATTAATTAAAGAATTGGGGAAAAATAAGACAGTAATTATTTCTACACACATTATGCAGGAGGTTGAAGCCATTTGCGACGACATCATCATTATAAATAAAGGTAAAATTGTGGCTAATAGCACACTAGAAGAGATTAAAACGGCTCATAATGAAAATCCATTAGAAGATATTTTTAGAAAACTTACGGCTTAATCGCCTGCTAAAGGCATTAACTTTATTTTTCTTTTATAGTTGCCGTAATCTTAAAGGTGCGTTCCTGTTAATCTTTTATTAAATCAACTAAAAACCTCTTAGTTGATAAATATATTTTGTAATTTTCTGATACCGATACTATCTATGAAAAAAACAATTATTACCGCTCTGTTTTTAGCATTTGGAATAATTTCATTTGCTCAAACAAAACAAATTAAGTTTGGAGTTAAGGCTGGTGTAACCTTACCAACAATGTCATCTACAAGCGAAGCCCAAGCTTATGACGGGCCATCTGACTATGATTTTAAAACAAACACCTCTTTTTATGTAGGAGGCATAATTGATATTCCGGTCTCAAGAACATTTTCTATTCAGCCTGGAATAACCTTGTTAGGAAAAGGCGGTAAGGCTCAGGTTTATTTTTCAAATTTTGAACCTGGGCCAGGCTTATATATTTATGAAGGCTCTTATAAATTAAGTACAATGTATCTGGAAGTTCCCGTTAATGCGGTTTTTAACTTCAATGTTGGTCGTGGTAATGTTTTTTTTGGCGGTGGGCCATCCTATGGGTTTGCCGTTAGTGGTAAAATAAAAACCGATGGAACTATAACAAACGGTACTGGCAAGTCAAACCAATCCATAGAAAGGGATGCTGAATTTGGTACGAATAAAGATTTTAAACGTGGAGATTTTGGTGTAGGTTTTCTGGCAGGTTATCAACTTAATAGTGGGTTAAATTTGCATGCTGGTTACAGTTTAGGGTTAAGCAACATCGATAGTGATGCTTTTCAAAATACCAAACTAACTAACAGGGTACTTTCTTTAGGAATAGGATTTTCTTTTTAATGATATTGCCAACCATAACTATATATTAGCCTCTAGTTGCATTTAATATTGCCCGAATATTTAGTTATCTTCGGCATTTATATTTTATGTACGCAGTATTTAAACGCGAATTATTTAGTTTCCTTAGCTCAATGGTGGCCTACATAACCATCGGCGTTTTCCTGTTGGTTTCAAGTCTTTTATTATGGTTTTTCCCCGATACCTCGGTACTTGATTATGGCTACGCCGAGCTTAGTGGTTTCTTCAGCCTTGTTCCATATCTTTTTATGTTCTTAATTCCGGCAATTACCATGCGGTCTTTTGCCGAAGAAAAGCGGGAAGGCACTTACGAACTGCTAATTACCAAACCAATTACGCTTTGGCAAATTGTTTTTGCAAAATATTTTGCCTGTATTATGTTGGTTTTATTTGCATTAATCCCAACGTTGGTATATTATTATTCGTTATCAAAATTGGGTTTTCCCGAAGGAAATGTAGATTCAGGTGCGGTTACAGGTTCTTACATTGGGCTATTTCTGCTGGGTTCGGCATTTACCGCAATAGGTATTTTCGCCTCTGCATTTACTAAAAATCAAATTATCGCTTTCGCGGTTTCTGCAGCACTGTCCGCATTTGCATTTTTAGGATTTGACTACACCAGTCAAGTTTTTTCCATGCAAAACTTCGAAACAGTAATATCATCATTTGGCATTAATCAACATTATCAATCCATTAGCCGTGGGGTTTTGGATACACGGGATTTGATATATTTTATCAGCTTTTCGACTTTGTTTTTATTATTAACAAAATTAGCAGCAGGAGGAAAACGATAATGAAAACCAAATGGGTTAACTTTTTATTCATTTTGCTCGCCTTGTTGGCATTAAATATTGGTGGTCAGTATTTCTTTCACCGTTTTGATTTTACTTCCGATAAAAGATTTACGCTAAATGATAAAACCAGGAAACTATTGGGCGGTACTGAAAAGCCTGTAACAATTACGGTTTTTTTAGATGGTGAATTACCTGCTGCATTTAAACGGTTGCAAAGCTCGGTGATGGATTTGTTAGCGGATTATAAGGCTTACTCTAAAGCAGATTTAAAGGTAATCTTTATAGATCCTTTGGCGGGTTTAAATGCTGCAGACCAAGATACCGTAATTAACAATCTTTACCAACAAGGTATTGAACCAACAAATCTAAGCGTCAAAACCGAAAGTGGACTGACACAGAAATTGGTTTTTCCGATGGCAATGATAGAAAGTGATGGTAAACAGATGCCTGTAAAACTTCTCCAAAATCTTGATGCCGGCGGAAGTTACGAAGACAATATTAACCGTTCGATAGAAAACCTGGAATATACTTTTACCTCGAGCATAAAAAAAGTAATTACCGGTAACAACCCGAGGATAGGTTTCACAGAATCGAATGGTGAACCGTCAGATTTACAGCTTTACGATGCCATGCACACGCTTGCGAACAGTTTCGAGGTCGGCAGAGTTGATTTAAACACAATTGATAAAACTGGTTTAGATAAACTCAAAATGATGGTTATCGTTAAACCGCAATTGGCCTTTTCAGAAACGGAGAAATATAAAATAAATTATTTCGTAATGAATGGCGGTTGCGTATTATGGAGTATAGACCAGGTTTCGGCAGAACTAGACAGTTTGAGAGGTAAGGGGAGCCAGATGGTTTTTAATAAAAACTTAAATCTGGACGACATGCTTTTTATTTACGGAGCCAGAATTAATTACAACATTATTGCTGATAAAAATGCTGCAGAAATCCCTGTTTCTACAGGTGTAGTTGGCGGGCAGCCTCAGCTTCAACTTGTTCCATGGCTTTATTATCCAATCCTACTGCCGGATACGTCTGCAAGTATGGTGAAAAACTTAGATGGGATTAAGGCAGAATTTCCAAGCACAGTAGATACTATCGGTGCTAAAGGCGTTAAAAAAACGTATATTTTAACAACCTCTAATTTCAACAAGGTATTTACCGTTCCGAAATTATTTTCGCTGCAAATGGTTGCTGAACAACCAGATCCGAAGTCATTTCAGAATTCCTTACAAAGTGCAGGCGTGCTGCTAGATGGTAATTTTCCTTCGGTATTCGCCGGCAGGCCACTTCCGGCAGGAATTTCTGCACCTTTTACAACCGCTTCCAGCAGCAAACCAACTAAGATGGTTGTGATTGGCGATGGCGATATTTTCAGAAATCAGGTGGTTGCAAAAGATAATTCTCCATTACCATTGGGTTTTGATCGTTATACGCAACGAACCTATGGAAACAAAGCCTTACTGTTAAACATTGCAGATTATTTTACTGATGATGATAATTTAATTGTTTTACGTAATAAAGATTTGAAAATCAGACTTCTAGATAAAGGAAAGGTGAAAGTTGAAAAAACTAAATGGCAAATCGTAAATATTGTTGTACCCTTGCTATTGTTAATATTCTTTGCAATTTTTCAACATTATTACCGCAAGTACAAGTACGCTAAATAATTTTTATATTTTTGAAGAAGACTAATTGATATCATGAGATTTATTGTATCCACATCAACTTTATTAAAACACCTGCAAACAGTAAATGGTGCATCCAGCAGCAGTACTGTTTTACCTATATTAGAAAATTTTCTGTTCGAAATTAAAGACGGTAACTTAACTATATCCGCTACTGACTTACAAACCAGCATGACAACTGCTTTGGCTGTAGAATCGAAAGAAGAAGGTAAAGTAGCCGTTCCCTCTAAAATTTTATTAGATACACTTAAAACTTTACCCGACCAGCCGATTGCTTTTAACATTGATGATGCAACTTTCGCTATTGAAATTAGCGCAGGTGACGGTAAATACAAATTGAGTGGTGAAAATGGAGATGATTTTCCAAAAATTCCGGTGGTAGAAAATGCTTCCTCTGTTAATCTTCCGGCATCTGTTTTAACTGAGGCAATTACAAAAACTATTTTCGCGGTTAGTAATGATGAGTTACGTCCGGCAATGACCGGGGTTTTCTGCCAGCTATCTCCACAACACATTACTTTTGTAGCAACTGATGCTCATAAACTGGTTCGTTACCGCCGTATGGATAGCAAAGCGGATAAGGCAACTTCATTTATATTGCCCAAAAAGGCTTTAACGCTTCTAAAAGCCGCATTGCCATCAAATGACATTAATGTATCCGTAGATTATAATGCAACAAGTGCTTTCTTTAAGTTCGAAAACATAAATTTAGTGTGTCGTTTAATAGACGAACGTTATCCAGATTATGAGGCAGTTATCCCTCAAAACAACCCTAATAAACTGGTAATTGATAGAAGCTTGTTTTTAAATACACTTCGTCGCGTGGTAATCTTTGCAAACAAAACTACACACCAGGTTAGGCTAAAAATTAACGGTAGTGAACTAAATATTTCATCAGAAGATTTAGATTTTGCAAATGAGGCCCACGAGCGTTTGAGCTGCCAATATGATGGCGAAGACCTTGAAATTGGGTTTAATGCACGTTTCTTGATAGAAATGTTAAGTAACTTAAGCGGTGATGAAGTTACTTTAGAACTTTCTACGCCAAATAGGGCCGGGCTTTTAATTCCGCAAACTAACGATGAAAACGAAGATGTATTGATGCTCGTAATGCCGGTAATGCTTAATAATAGTTATTAATGTACTAAATTTTTAGTTTATTTAGAAGAAATGGCTTGGTTTTTGACCAAGCCATTTTTGTTTGCAACCAAATACAACTAACTATGAAAATCTTTACAAAACGTGTCTCAGCGTCTCCCTCAGCATTTATTATTATTTGTTTTTTATTTCTAGTTACTTCCTGTAGCAAAAAGAATCCCGACGTTATAGTTCAGGGCCAGGCCAAATTGAAAGTTATTAACGCCGTACAAACTGATATTAAGCAAGATGTTTTTATCGATAACCAAAAGATGACCGGATCTGCATTAGCCTTTGGCGAAACCAGCGAGTACATCAAAATTCCTTCGGGCAACAGAAACCTAAGTTATGTTAGTACAACCAATGTTAATACCGATACGAGCTTAAACTTTACACCCTCAATAACCTACAGTACTTTTTTGGTTTCTGATAGAAATGGCAACCGGGAGATTGTTAGTTATGAAGATAATTTAAGCAATTCGGATTTATCAACGGCTAAATTTCGCGTTATTAATTTAACCCCATATTTCAATACAGGTATCAATGTGAGTATCCAATCCGGTTCTCCATTTGTAAATGCACTACTATTCAAAGAATCATCCAATTATTTTAATCTCGAAGCAGGAGCTGCTTTACGCTATAATGTTGTGGGGTCGGGAAGTGTTAAAACAATACCCGCCACAGATTTAATACCCGGAAAAATTTATTCTATCTGGTTTAGCGGACTAACAGCGGCTACCCTGGAGGCACATTTAATTATAGATAATTAGTTATTCGTATTTTCGTTAATCTATTTAATTACAAAGGTTATCTTTGTTGTAAATAATTAATAATCCACATGCGTGTCAAATCATTTCTGCTTTTTCGGTTTTTATTTTTATTTGGAGCGATTTGTTTGATAACCTCTTGCATTAAAAGTGATAATACTGATTTAGATACAAAAGTCCGCTTCTTCAATGTAATTGATGAGGCAGCTCAAGATTTTTATCTTAACAAAGTTTTAGTATCAAGCTCGATAGGGTATGGTTCAAATAGTTCTTATATCGTTACCGCGGCTGATAAAATTTATACGGTTCTCGCTAAAAATACAGGTACTCAAAACCTCAGTGATTCAATAATTGAAACATTAAAAGTTGGTAGAAACTATTCCGTTTATTATTATAAGTCTTCAGCTAAAGATTCATTATTAAAAGTTATTGAGGATGATTTAACACCATCACAGGATAGTGCGAGAATTTTATTCATCAACCTTAGTTATACTTTAGCGTCGAAGGTTAGTATCAGAAATGAAACGTCGAGTCTAAATTTTACACTTGGCAATGGTGAAAGCTCTGGATATGTTAAAATGCCAATAGCAAAAAGTTCTAAACTATCATTTAATCTTGTTGATTCAACAAATGTTGTCGATACAATTTCATACACCAATTTTAACAAAGGCAAAACCTACACAATTCTGATAGATGGCATCAACAAAGGGGGAAGTAAAGGCAAACTAAGAGAGCGTTTAATCGCTAATAATTAATTAAATTAATTAATAAACCTAGAAAACTCTTTTAATCAATTTGATATTCCTACTTTTGCCTAAAATCAGAAACTTTGGAATTACTACAGCAACTTTGGGATTTTATTGCCCATATAGATGTTCACTTAGCAGAAATCATCCGCGATTACCAGACTTGGACTTACCTCATTTTATTTTTGATTATTTTCGCCGAAACAGGCTTTGTTGTCACTCCATTTTTACCAGGTGATTCATTGTTATTTGCTGCCGGTGCATTAATAGCAGGTGGTAATACTGGCTTAAATATTTGGCTAATGCTACTTATTTTAATCGTTGCTGCTATTGCGGGTAATACCCTTAATTATAAACTTGGTACCATTCTCGGCTCAGGTGTATTCAAGGAAGAAAACAAAATATTAAAGCTTAAGTATTATCATCAATCGCACGAGTTTTTCGAAAAGCATGGCGGTAAAGCCATTATGTTGAGCAGATTTTTGCCAATCTTTAGAACCATTGCACCTTTCGTTGCAGGTATTGCAAAAATGCCTTTTGGGCGTTTTACCTATTATAATATTATTGGTGGAGTAGCATGGATTGTTGCTTTATTGTTGGGCGGTTACTTGTTAGGGCAAATTCCGGTCATCAAGAATAATTTCGAATTAGTAATCTTATTCATTGCTGTAGTAACCTTTGTTCCTGCAATTTGGGCAGCAATTAAAAGTAGGATGCAGCCTAAAAAAATCGAAAAAATTATAGAAGGCGAAGAATCTAAATAGAAACTATAGGCGAGATTTATGCTCGCCTTTTTTCATAATTCTCTTCCAATCGGAATCCCCTTTTGATACTTCGTTTCGGCATCGTTTTCCATCTTTTTTTCTTCAGGGTCCAAATCTATTTTGATAAGGTTTGTTAGTTCAGGCTGACCTGCATCTACCCATGCGGAAAACCAAAACGAGCCGATTTCTAAAATTGCAGAACGCATTTGTTTCTCAACCATGTCTTCCATTTTATCATGGTAAGCTTTTGAGTAAGCTGTGGAATATTGTTTAAGCACAGTATTATTCCTTTCGCTAAAGCTATATTTTTTATCTGAAGGAAAAGAAGTCGATAATTGTGATTCGAAAATTAAAACAGTATCAACCAGGTTATGGGTATGTTTAATAATTTTCCAAGCTTCCTTTAGTGGGTTTTCGATATAATTAGCTTTACCAACAATGAAGTTATAGTTTGTGGAAAACAGTTCGGGTAACCGGCTTTCCCAAAACGCATGTATACCAACTTGATTTGTTAATTGTCCGTTATGATTATTTGTGGTATGCAAGGGAACATGAGCATCTCCAATGTAATGCCCTAAATCTGCAGAATATTTTAATATTTTAGCCGAATCACGGGATTTAAACGCTTTAACCAGGCTATAATATGTCCGCTGAATCTGCCAGGGAACTATTCCGTTTGCATTTAAATGCTTTAATCCATATTTGGCTAGTGCATCATTATACTTTTCAGGAATGCTATCGATATTTTGCTCATAGTTTTCTACATCAAGGTAATGCCGTGGCGCTTCTAAAGTGTCGGCATAACGACGTTTATCGGGGTCAACGGCATGTTCGGTAATGTATTTTAGGTTCTTTTTATAAAATCCAATCATGCCGGTTGGCAAAGTGAAAATAGCCAGGTTATTGATTCTTTGGTGTGCAAAGAAACCCCATGAGGTACATAGAAAAAGTGGGATGATTAACGCAATTGAAATCGTTAATCTTTTCATAATGGAAGATAGTAAATTTTTTAGTGATTTTTTATGTGCTCTGTTTTACACTACTTCCTATCCAAAATGGAAATTGGGGTCAAAAAACCAAAGTAAGTGTACCGGATTTTTGAACAGGATATAAAATTTTTACCAAGTAACGCTGTAATTTTACGGCGATTAGTTATACTCCAAATTGATTTAAATGATGGTCTAAATGTTTATAAAACATATTGTTCCATTCCGTTTTAGTCAGTTTTCCAAAAGAATGAGATTCTTTGCCATCGAAATGATTTTCTCCCAATTCCTGTGTTTTATTAATAAAATCTATCAACCGATCTTTCTCTTTCTCGAATTTTTTTTCATCCGTAATTAGAAATGATGGCGCTGTTTGGCTGTTTCTTTTATAAGGTTTTTCACTCACGACAAGGCTCTTCACGAATGCTTTCATAATTAGTTTCATTAAAGCATTTGGCCTACGGTGTTTATTTTCATAAACCAATTCATAGCTTACATTGCAATGTGCCAACATTTGCGCAACGTTCATTTTCCCCCAAAGCTGGGGTGAAGTAGGTGTTAGGTTATTTATTCTTGCGATTACCTCGCTGGTTATTTCGGGTTGGAAAATGTTTTTCATATCAGATTTATAATTTCAATTCCTCAGCATTTTAAATGAAAACCAACCCAATAAAGCAATAATTACAGCCATTAAAACCCAAAGCCAGGCTTTGTTTTCAAACAGTGGTTTTTCAGATATAATTGAATACAACTGGTTTCGTTTTTCCTGGCCAATAGCTACAGAAGTTATAAGGGCAGGGATTTCGTTTTCAAATTTCTCAATTTCGTAAATTGGCGATGTCACTTTTTCATTTCCATAATATAAAGCGTAATTATATGTCGGATTATCGAAACGGGCAATTATTTCGTAAACATTGCCTTTGAGTATCAATCCGCTTAGGCGCAGCGGTTTGTTGTCATTATTCTGGATTGTAATTTTTAACCTCGAGGTGATGGTGTTTTCGAAATGATACTCAGGTTTTTCAAATGAACTAATTGTGCCGTCAAAAAGTTTACCATAATTGTATTGGAAACCCTTTTCAGTTTTGAAACTATCAGTTACAAACTCAATTTTAAATGAACGATAAAAATCGAAATCACTTTGTGCATTCAGTTTCAAATAGGATAGCGGAACAGGATTTTCTAAGCCAACATTAATAACGGTTTCTTTGTTAACCGCATCATTTCTGACTATAAAAGTTTTATATTTCACATCCTGATAAATTCCTTTTATGGTATCGGTTCTCGAAATTTTCGCTTCCAGTAATTCGGGCTGAACAGGGCTTTTTAAAGCAACTCTAAAATACTGATATTTAGAATCAGGGAAACTTAATTTGGTAAACTTATAATCTGTATCACTGTTTTTGATAGAAAGAATACGGTAATCTTTCAGGATTGAAAACCATGTTAAATTATCGTTACTTCCTTCAAGTGATGCTTTCCAGTTGAAATTATCTTCTTTAAAAGACAAATTAATCTGGTTGATTATGGTTACTGCGTCCGATTGAAAAGTGTAATAATAACCGTTTTGATTTGAACTCTGATTAATTTGTTTAAAAGCAAGCTCACGATCATCAATCTTATCAGCCCGTTGTTTCAATAGGTATGGCACTTCAATAGCATCTTTACGGCTGGTGCCGAAAATTCTTAAATCCCCAAAGCCAGCCTCGGCATTTTTATACAATTGGTCGGGCAATTTCATGCTATGCCAAACCGAAGTTACCCCAGTTATATCCCGTTTAAATTTGTAACTATTGATTTGTGCTTTTGCTACAAAAGCACAAGCGAAAAGCAATAAAAGCAGGTAAATCTTAAACTTTAACATCATCAATAATTAAATGTTTGTATTTATTGTAAAGGAATGATATGATGAGTAGAAGCACGCCCAATGATACAAAAACGACGGTTTTCGCAATTGTGCCCAAATAATAAATGTCGTAAAAGAAAAGTTTTATTAAAGTAAGACAAAACAGAACCATTGCGCCAATACGCAGGTATTTTTTGTTTTTGGCCAATCCCATGCCAATTAAAAATAATGAATAAACGCCCCAAAGAATACTCAAGCCCAATTTATAACTTTCACGAATGCCTGATAATTCTAAAAGGTTTATTAGTTCGCTGCTTATTACCCATAGAATGGAAATATACAACAGGTAATCGAACATGGTTTTTAAATCTTTTTTCAGCAAACCCGATTTTTGCAATTGATAACATTGAAAAATCAGCAATGCGAAAAAGGCCATCGAAATATATCTAATGCCGATATTGAAAGAACTGATGCTAAAATATCTGTTTTCATTTGATAAAAAGCTATCGCGAAGCTCACTTAGTGTATATAAACCATTGGTTAAAAAAATTACAACGACCAATAAATTAATGATGAGATTGGCAACCGCAAGCTCTTCATGTTTAAGTTTTTTTATGTTGATGAATGTTAAAGCAGCCGCAAAAAATAACGTATAAATGTAAATCCAGGCTATTTTTAAATCGTAATAGTTATAATTGTATTGAACGTTATAATCTACATACTTCCCTGCCTTTATTTCAATTTTTGTAACATCAAGTAGGTTGTTGAAATATTTTACAATCTCTAATCTAAAGGTACAGTAAATCACTGCCAGTAGGATAGATGGGATAGCATAGTTTAAAATTTGGCGCATCCACAACCATTCTGCAGCATTTTCTGATTCTTTTTTATTGATGTTTAACATCCAAATGAAACAAGCGATAAATATAGCGGCTGTTAAAAAACCAACATTTAATATCGGGATAATTAATCCGTTTGCCGTTGGCAAATCGCCATATGCATACCAATCTTGTAGTAAACAAAGAAATGCCAGAAATATTAGCGGAAATGATAGTTTTTCATAAACAGCAATATTTTTGACTCTTGCCAAATAGAACAATACTGCGGCTTCAACACTCCAGGCTATCGTTACCCAACCGCCATCTAACTGAACCGGAACAGCCATTGTAATAAAAGTAATCACCATGGCTAAAATCAAATAGAATAGATTTTTATCGGCAAGTTCTTTTTTATAGATGATTAAGCTTACCACAAAATGGATAACTGCGTTGGCAAGTGTAAACAGGCCAAGCAAGGCTACACTATTTTTGTTTTCGGATAATATGAAATATCCAATTCCGTAATAAATAAAGGAATTTAAAATCAACATGACTATATCACTAAAGCCAAATGTTTCTTTTCGTGATACCTTGTAAGCGAGGTTGGTAATGTAGAATGTAAGAAAGAATATGGTTGAGAACAGTAAGGATATTCCAAAGAATTTATCACCAGCACCCAAGTCCATTCGCCACGAAACAAAAATTAACCACGTTAACCCAAAGGATATATAGAATAAGGGTTTCCAATACTTTTTAAAACTTAAAATTAGGATTCCGATGTTAATGATGGCGATATAAGTAAACAATACGCCAACTCTCCCCGAGCCATCGCTGAGCAAAAATGGAACAGCATATGCGCCGACTAAACCAATGTGAGCGATAACCTGCTTGTTGTATTTTATGGCCGCTACAACGGTAAACGATGTAAAGATGACCATCAAAATAAAAGCTAAAGCTTGTGGTATGATTGCATAGAAATCGTAAGCGGCGTAGGTAATAAAATACATAATAGCGATTGCCCCACTTACTAAAACTGCAGAAAAGTTTTCGTATTTTTCTTTCAATTTGATGGCAAAAGCCATTAAACCTGCACCAACAGCATAACCTAAAATTATCCTGGTTAGCGGACTAATCATATCGTGGTCGATAGCATATTTAGCACCGATGCCAACACCAAGAATCAAGATCAGGATTCCGATTTTGCTGATCAGATTCTCCCCGATAAACTTTTCAAAATCAGATTTAACCATGTTTTCACGCTTAAACTTATCTGCAAAATGGCTTTGCGGCTGATTTAATTGTGTTGGCAACGGACCTGGAATAGGATTTGGAATTGTCGTATTTCGAAAAACCTGGCCAGGAGGCGTGTTTTTCGGTGGAGGTGCAATTACCACTGGAGGCACTTTTTGCGCTTCATCAGTTAAGTTCGTCCCGAATTGCAGCGCTCTAACCTGCTGCTTTAAAGCTTGAATTTCAGCTTCAAAACCTTGTTGTCTTAGTAATAAATTATCCAGCTTAACTAAAAGCAGGGTTACCTGTTCGGAATTATCCATTCTATATTGTTGATGCGTAATTTGCGTAATTAAATATAGGAATGAATTGTACAAGGTTAACGAAAATATTTTATTGATGGCGATAATTCAATAACTTTACGAAATAATTATGGAAATATCCTGTCCGATTTCAGCTGAAAAAGTAAACGAAAATGTGGTTAGAATTGTAGCTTTTATGGTTGCCTTGATTGCAATCGGCTGTATTTCATTTTCAAATTATTGGCCGATATTGGTTCTAACTTTTGATTTTGCCTGTAGGGCTTTTACCGCAGGAAAGTTTAGTGTATTGAAATTCGTTGGGATAAAAATATCGAAGGTTTTGAATTTAAAGTCAAAAATGACAGATTTAGCGCCAAAAAAATTCGCGGCAACCATGGGCCTCGTTTTTTGCCTTTTGATTACCGCGACATTTATGTTTAACTTTCCTACTACTACCTTAATTCTAACTTCGATGATGACGGTTTTCGCTCTCCTCGAAAGTTTATTCGGTGTTTGTATTGGTTGCCATGTTTATAGTTTTTTACAAGTATTGAAAAGGAGCAAGGCTTGATTATTTCTTCAAAGCTTTTCTAACTTCAGGTGCAATTTTATTTCCAAATATTTCTATTGATTTCATCATGGCCGAATGTGATGGGCCGCCAACATCCATGTGCGCAGAGAAACGAGTCAAACCAAAGGTTTCTTCCATTGCCAATATTTTATCAACCGATTCATTTGTATCGCCAATAATTAAAGCGCCATTACTGCTTCTGCCAGCTTCAAACTGATTTCTTTGGAAAGGTGGCCAACCACGGGTTTTTCCAATTCTATTCATTTGTGCAGAATATAGAGGGAAATAATAATCAGAAATTTCCTTACTGTCATCCCCGAATAAGGAATGCATGTGAACACCAACTTCGAATTTTTTCATATCATGGCCATAAGCCTGATACACTTTTTTGTAGTAATCAAAAAGTGGTTTAAATTGAATGGGTTGGCCGCCGATGATGGCGAACATGACAGGTAAACCTAACCTTCCGGCCCTTTCAACCGATTCTGGCGTTCCGCCAACCGCGACCCAGATTTTCAAATTATCATTTACGGCTCTTGGTAAAACTTCCTGATTAACCAATTCAGAGCGGAATTTTCCTTTCCAGGTTATTTTTGGTTCTCTATTGATTTTTAAAAGCAGCTCTAATTTCTCCTCGTAAAGTTCATCATAATCCTGAAGGTTGTAACCGAACAAAGGGAAAGACTCGATGAAACTGCCACGACCAGCCATTAACTCGGCTCGTCCATTTGAAATTAAATCTAACGTAGCAAAATTCTGATAAAGTTTTACAGGATCTGATGAACTTAAAACCGAAACCGCACTGCTCAGCTTAATGTTTTTCGTAACGGTAGCTGCAGCAGCCAAAATAATTTCAGGACTCGAAACCGCATAATCAGGGCGATGGTGTTCGCCGATTCCGTAGAAATCTAATCCTACTTCATCCATCAATTTAATTTCTTCGATAATTTCCTGAAGTCTTTGTCGAGCAGGTTGAATTTCTCCTTTTGCATTGATTTGCAAATCGCCAAACATGCCAATACCTAGTTCCATAATTGCTAAAATTTATAAAGCAAAGTTAACAGGAAAGGGGAAGAGAATTTTTGATGTATGGTAAGAAATTTAATCACAGAACGCACAAGAAGTCCACAGAGAAACTCGAGTAAAATATTGTTGTACTGTTCTTTTATCGGTCGTCATTGCGAGGTACGAAGCAACCTCACTTGAGAATTAGATTGCTTCGTGCCTCAAAATGACGAAAACCTTAAATTATCTGGCTACTCTATCTTCTTACCTTTCATTGCCGTAGAAATTGCGGCGTCCATTACGCGTTCTGCAAATGGCCGGGTAAATTCATTCAAATCATCTGCTTTCTTCAAAATCGTATCTTTTTCTTGTTTTGCTAAAGCAGCTTTCAACGCTTCAATATGAACTTTAGTTTCCTCAATTTCTGCTTCAGTTAAATGCTCAGCATGTTTTTCAATAAAACGTTCAGCTGTATAAAGTAACTGTTCGCCCTCACTGCGTGCCTCGATTAACATTCTTTGTTCAACATCACTTTTGGCGTGCTCAATACTGTCTAAAAGCATTTTCTCAACCGTGTCATCGCTTAAGCCATAACTTGGTGTAATTTCGATTTCCTGTTTCACACCCGAACGTAATTCTATAGCTTGAACGGTTAAAATTCCGTCGGCGTTTAGCAAAAAGTTAATATCTACTTTCGGCAAGCCTGCAGGCATCGCAGGAATTCCTTTTAAATCAAATTCTGCAAGCTTACGATTCTCTTTAACCAAATCTCGTTCACCTTGATAAACAGAGATTTTCATATTCACCTGGCCATCAATCGAGGTTGTATACTGGCGCCCAGCTTTTGTAGGAACTTTACTATTCCGGGCGATAATTACATCCATCAAACCACCCATGGTTTCAATACCGAGCGAAAGTGGCGTAACATCAAGCAATAAAATATCAGAGCGGTTACCAGCCAGAACATCAGCCTGAATCGCAGCGCCAAGGGCTACAACTTCATCAGGATTGATATTATCTTGCGGTTTCTTACCAAAGAAATTTTCTACAGCTTGTTTTACAAAAGGCGTACGTGTAGAACCGCCAACCAGAATTACTTCATCAATATCAGCTGCGGTTAAATCGGCATCTTTCAAAGCGTTTTTACAAGCCGTGATAGTTTCTTCAACCTTTGCTGCAATCAGCTGTTCGAAAGTTTGTTTATCCAAAGTACACCAGATTTCTCCAACCTGTTCATTATATAAATTTTGAGTAGAAAGTGCTTTTTTAGCCGCTTCAGCTTGTAAACGCAAGGTTTGCATTAAGATATTATCTTCCGCAACAACAGCTAAATCGAGATTATTTTTTTCTAACCAATAGTTCAAAATGGCACGGTCGAAATCATCGCCGCCTAAATAAGTATTGCCATTCGTGGCTAAAACCTCAAAAATTCCGTTCTGAATTTGAAGAATAGAAACATCGAAAGTACCGCCTCCTAAATCGTAAACGGCTATTGTTTTTTGTTGCGACGGGTCTAAACCGATTCCATAAGCCAAACTCGCTGCGGTTGGTTCGTTTACAATTCGCATCACATCCAGGCCCGCAAGTTTCCCCGCATCACGGGTTGCCTGGCGTTGACTATCATTAAAATATGCAGGAACCGTGATCACAGCACGGTTTACAGGTGTTTTCAAAGCATGTTCAGCCCTGGCTTTAAGCTCCTTCAAAATCTCTGCCGATAATTCAATTGGTGTGTAAAAGCGGTCGCCTGCATGGATTTTCACCAATGCATCGCTGTCATCGTCAATAATTTTATAAGAGAAAATGTTCTTATGCTCGGCAACATCTTTATAAGAACGACCAAGTAATCGTTTTACCGAAAAAATGGTGTTCGCAGGGTCGGTTGTTAAAAATTCTTTCGCCTCATTACCCACAACTGCCTCATTTTGGCTATTGAAATACACCACCGATGGCACCAAAATGCCCTTGCCTGAATCGTTAATTACTTGCGGATTTTTATCAGGATTGATGAAAGCCACCAAGCTGTTGGTAGTGCCCAAATCGATTCCGACTATAATTTCTTCCTTTTGAAATGAACCTGTAGCAAGGTTAATTGATATTTTTGCCATGGGACGAATTTACGGAGATTGTCGCAATCTTTTAAGGTCGAAATGTTTTAATGTTGTAAAGAAAGGCTTAAGATGGTTTTGTCCACATGATGATTAATCTTATAATCCTAAAATATTGGTAAAAATCTTTTTTTATCCTGAAAACCATTAACTCCTAATTGGAAATGATTGGTTTGGTAATTCTTCGGGAGCTGTAGCCCTGCTTTTGGTACAAGCCAAACAGAAAAAGTTTGGGCTTTCCCCGTCAATCAGGTTTATAAACAATGGGAAGATGCTTTTGGGAAGAAAACAACTACCAGAAAAGGAATACAGGTATTAATAATTGAGGGGGAGTTTGCCATTCATGATTTGCAAAAACTTTGCTAAGTACGTAAGGGCATAGCATATGATTTTAGGAAAAAGCGTTAAAAGTGTTGGGGCAGGCCTCAAATTATTGCAAATACGATTTGGCGAATTTTTACAAAATCAGATGCAAGCCTTGATTTATTCATTAGTATTTGTTGTTTTTATTTGTATTCATGAACTCGCAGAAATGCTCGGTTTTGTCCACTTTTATCAAGAAAAAGAAAAAAGCCTGTCTGGCTAAGACAAACTACTTCTTATTCTTCTCCTCAATCCACAACGACATATACTTCGTACTTTGAGCCGTATGATGATTTAGAATCTGGCCTATAAAATTCTGTTGGCGATGCGCTAATAAATCTAATTTTTTTACTAAATAAATAAAGTCATCTGCGAATTTCAAGGCGGAATATCGCTCGTTGATTATTCTAACTCCATTTTGCTGAGCTAACATCCAAGCGGTTTTATTCTGATACAATAAAACTGCTTTCTCAACAAAATCTTCCAAATCATCGTCAATAAATCCATTCCAATCCAATGAACCTTTCATTGCTTCTGCACCAATGGATGTGGTCACAGATGGCGTTCCCGCTTGCATGGCATCAATAAACTTTCCTTTTACACCTGCTCCAAATTGAATAGGAGCGAGCAAAATTCTATGTTTTGAGATTGTTTCCTGTGCATCAGCAGCTCTTCCTCGGATAAAAAATCTTTCGTTTTTATTCTCCAATTGCAGCACTTTCTGTGAGGGGTAAGCGCCATAAATATTCATACTGACACCAGGCAATTTCTTCCTTAACGCTGGCCAAATTTTAGTTTTTAAAACCTGAACAGTATTCCAATTGGGTTCATGTAGGAAGTTACCAATGAAAACAAAATCCGTTCTTTCTTCAAATGGAATCCAATTTCTTATAGTTTCTTCAGTAATTTCATTTTCCAGAAACGGTAAATAGTAGAGCAATGAAGCATCTATTTTAAAAGTTTCCTGCAGAATTTTCATTTCCATTTCAGAAATAATTAATGATAAATCGCAACGCAAAATTGAAGCGATTTCCCGCTTGGCGGTATCAGAAAACAAATCAATCTCGGTTTGCTTTTTATTGCTCTGCTGTCGGGCATTTCGCAGGCAATGTAAATCTTCGGTATCTAAAATTCGAAGCGCATCAGGGCATTCCTGCTGAACCCGCCAACCATATTGTTCCTCAACCATAAAGCGGTCGAACATTACAATTGATGGATTTAAAGTTTTTAAAAATGAGTTGAAACTCTCGTCATTGAGTTTTATTTCTTGCTCAATAACACCAGTTGCAGAGAAATCATAACTAAAATCACTTTTAGATGCTGCCGAGGCAAAAGTGATTTCATAACCTTTATGCAAAAATAAATCAACCAATTGAATCATTCGTGTTCCCGCTGCCGACGAAGTGGGTTCGGGCCAGACTAATCCAATAATTAATAATTTCTTTGCGTTCATCATCTAAATTTGTGCAAAATAAACATAACTCATGATTTAAATCGCGGGCTGTGCAGGAAATTCTTAATTTTGCAGCTCAATTACACCACCACATGTTAGGATTAAAATTATTGACAGACCCACGTTGGGCGAATATTGCGGAATCGAATTTAGAGGAAATTTTATCTGACCATGCCTGGTGCGAACAAAAAGCGGCATCAAATGCCATTACTTTAATTACCCAAAATTCTGAACACCAGGATTTAGTTGATGAATTGACAGCTATCGCAATTGAAGAAATGCAGCATTTCCAGATGGTAATTGATATCATTAAGCAACGCAGATATACGCTTAGTCGCGAGCGTAAGGATGATTACGTCGGCCGTTTGGTAAAATTTAGCAAGAAAGACGGAAGCAGAAACCAGGCTTTTATCGACAGACTTTTGTTTGCGGCAATGATTGAGGCCAGAAGCTGCGAACGTTTTCGTGTACTTTCTCTAAATATCAAAGATGAGGAATTAGCTAAATTTTATCATGAATTGATGGTGTCGGAAGCTGGGCATTACACTACTTTTTTAAATTTCGCACGCAAATATTCTACAGATGTTGATGTAGATAAACGTTGGAAAGAGTGGTTGGAATTTGAGGGCGAGTTAATTCAAAGTTTTGGAAAGAAAGAGGCGATACACGGATAAATCCCCAACCCCCTAAAGGGGGCTTTCCTTTCTAACGGTCATTTCAGGTTTTGAAAGAAATAAGCCCTGCTTTTCCGTCATTTTTAAGTTCTATCCTTTAAAACGACTTTTACTTTTCTAAACTATATTTCAAACGCACACTAAATTGATTATAATTTAATAAGTAAACCCTGCTTTTCCGTCATGCGTTGAGTTCCCCCTTCAGGGGGCTAGGGGGTGATTTCTTTCTTATGAATATTCCACAACCAAATCACAATATCCTGATAGCTGTCGATTCCTTTTTTCTGGTTGTTGAGTTTTAAGAAACTATCGAAAGCGGCATCCATATAGCCAAACATATCGCCATTGTATTTTCGCCAGAATTCCCTTTCAGTTTTAAAATCGGCCAAAACGCCAGCCGATAATTTATCATGAAGTATTTTGTAATCATCAGGTGATTTAATTCTGATTTCGAACAAAATATACCTTAACATTTCATAGTTGGCCGAATATTGGTAATTCACATCAGTACTATTGCTGGCGGTTAGATAGCCTAAAAGATTGGCTTCGTCTTCGTAAGAAATCCCTAATTGATGTGCAATTTCATGGCAGGAAACATAAGGTTTTACAAAATCTGGGAGATTCATGTTCATGTTTGCTTCGCCTGTTAATGGCGCATAGTAACCCTCAATACCAACTTTACTAATTATCCATGAATTTAAAACTGCTTTTAAACAAGGGTTTTGGTAACGAAACAATGAATTCCTCTTTTCCATTAAATCGTAGGCTTTTGCCGAATTTATTTTTAAATCATTTATTGAATAAGCTGGGATTTTGGTTTGCTTCAATTTTAAATCGTTTGTCTTATTTACGAAGTAATCGCCCAATAAAACCAATTCTTTTACGCTGTACTTTTCGTCTCCAATCCCTAATTCTTCACTTACACTCGGCCGACTATAATTTAAGCCCCAAACAATTTTGAAAAGGATGTATAAAATCAAAAAGAAGTTTAATACCTGCAGCGGAACTATAATTCTGTGTTCTCTTTTTAAAGCTTTCCTTTTTTTGAAAAATCTGATGATTTTATAAAGGACAAAACCGATTAGTAAAACATAAACGATATCGCCAATGGCAAAGGGGAAAATTGAGGATATAAACCTTAAACCCGAAGAAATGTATGGATAAAAGCCTGCTGAATAATATTTTTGAACAAGGCTTGGGAAGAGACCGCAAAAGAAAATCATAAAGCTTATCCCTAGAAAAAAGATTAGCTTTATGTACTCATGTTTTATTTCCTTTGGCATTACCTAGCAAATGTTAGTCGCTTGCCAATCTGGTCGGTAGTGAATCTGCCTTTCTGATAAGCCAGATTTCCTGATACAAAAGTGTGTGTAACACTGGCTTGGAAAGTATCGCCGTCAAAAGGACTCCAGCCACATTTGTAGAAATTATTAAGCTTTGTTACTTTCCATGAGTCTTTTAAATCAACCAAAACCAAATCGGCCCAATAACCCTCACGAATGAAACCACGTTTTTCAATATCGAAACAAATTGCCAGATTATGTGCGGTCTTTTCTGCGATTTTCTCTAAAGAAATTTTGCCTTGCAAGTGCATCTCCAATAGAGCTGGCAATGCATGTTGAACTAATGGTCCGCCTGATGGTGCTTGAGCGTAGGGCTGGTTCTTTTCTTCTAAAGTATGTGGTGCATGGTCGGTAGCGATAACATCAATATTATCATTTAAAACACCTTGAAGAATGCCGTTTTGGTCTTCCACAGTTTTAACAGCAGGGTTCCATTTAATGAAATTGCCTTTCGTAGCATAATCTTTATCGTTAAACCACAGGTGATGAACACAAGCTTCTGCAGTAATTTTTTTGTCTTTTAGTGCGATGGAATTATCGAAAAGTGCAATTTCTTTCGCTGTAGAAATATGAAGAATATGCAAACGTGTTTGATAAGCTTTTGCCAGTTCAACGGCTAAAGAAGATGATTTATAACAAGCTTCAGCGCTACGAATCAGCGGATGCATTTCGATGGTTAAATCATCGCCATATTTTGCTTTAAATTCTGCCAGGTTATGGCGGATAGTTGCCTCATCTTCGCAATGTGTGGCCACCAAAATTGGTGCTTTGCTGAAAATATTTTCTAAAGTTTTTTCATTATCAACCAACATATTTCCTGTTGATGAGCCCATAAAAACCTTGATTCCACAAACATTTTTTGGGTCGGTTTTCAAAACTTCTTCGATATTATCGTTACTGGCGCCCATGTAAAATGAATAGTTGGCCAATGAGGTTTCTGCCGCAATTGCGTACTTGTCAGCCAGTAGAGCCTGCGTTAAAGTATTCGGAACTGTGTTTGGCATTTCCATAAAAGAGGTGATTCCACCTGCAACGGCGGCCATACTTTCGGTAAAAATATCGGCTTTGTGTGTTAAACCTGGCTCCCGAAAATGAACCTGATCGTCTATCATTCCCGGTAAAAGGTATTGCCCCTCGGCATTAATTTCGGTAGCGTCTGGTGCAGCTAAATTTTGACCGATTTTCTCTATAAATCCATCTTTAATTAATACGTCAGAAACGATTTTTTGTCCTTCGTTTACAATTGTGGCGGCTTTTATCAGGTAAGAATTCATGGTTTCAAAGGTAGTAAATTAGTATTAAGTAGCGAGTATCAAGTATCAAGTTTGGGCGGATGAAAGGAGGAAACTGAGTTTTTAGCATTGTATTAAGTTAAATAAACCTGATAAAATGGAAATACTTTTTGGGGCAGGACATCGACAGGTTCAGCCTGACAATAGCAAAAAGATTGCAATGATAGCAGGACTACCGAAGCCGAAGAATTACTGGCATTGCTTAATAAAAAAATGAACTATGTAAGACATTTAAGAACATTTGAGGTTTTAGACTTTAAGCTTTGGTCTTTAAGCTTTTAGCCTTTCGGCTTAAAAAACCTATCTTTGTGCGCTATGGCAAAATCGTTCGAGGAATTTAAGTTAAACAGGCAAATTTTAAATGCAGTTGCCGATGCAGGTTACACCGTTGCCACGCCGATACAGGAAAAAGCAATTGCGCCAGTATTATCCGGGCAGGATATTTTCGGCATCGCTGAAACAGGAACAGGTAAAACCGCGGCTTTTGTTTTGCCGATTTTGATGCAATTAAAATATGCTCAGGGCGAAAACCCGCGGGCTTTGATTTTATCGCCGACCCGAGAATTGGCCATGCAAATTGCAGAGCAGGTAAAATTATTTTCGGTTTATACGGATTTGCGCTCGCTGGTAATTTTTGGTGGAATTGGGCCAAAAACGCAGAAAGAACAAATTGCAAAAGGCATTGATATTTTGATTGCGACACCTGGAAGATTCCTGGATTTATATTTAGCGGGCGATATTAACACGCAAAGCTTAAAGTTTTTGGTGTTGGATGAGGCCGATAAAATGATGGATATGGGTTTTATTGGCTCAATTCACAGAATCTTAGAAATCGTTCCGCGTAAACGCCAGAACTTATTGTTTTCGGCAACAATGAGTGATTTGGTGCAGAAAATAGCTGGAGATTTTTTAAATAATCCGCTTGTAATTGAGGCATCAGCGCAGGCTACACCAGCCGCAAACGTAACGCAAACATTATATTACGTTCCAAATTTTAAAACGAAAATTAACCTGTTGCAGCATTTGCTGAAAAATGATGAAACGTTTAACCGTTTGATTATTTTTTGTAAAACGAAAACCGTTGCAGATAATATTTTCAGTTTTATTGAGCGCAGATATGGCGCTGAAAATGTACGTGTGATTCATGCTAACAAAGGGCAAAACACGAGAATAAATTCGATAAATAGCTTTAAAGAGGGTAATATTCGCGTTTTGGTGGCAACTGATGTAGCGAGTAGGGGAATTGATGTGAGTGATGTTAGTCATGTAATTAACTTCGATGTACCGATTATTATTGAAGATTATGTGCACAGAATCGGGCGTACGGGTAGGGCTTTCGCTAAAGGTGACGCAATAACTTTCGCAACTGATGCCGAGAAATATTACATCCGCAAAATAGAAAAGTTAATTCGCCAATATATTCCTGTTGCTGAAATTCCGGAAGGCGTTTATATTGATGAAACGCCTTATGAGGAACGCCAGCATATTGCCAAAGAAATTGACATGCAGAAACGTAAGGAAGACCCTGATTTTAAAGGGGCTTTCCATGAGAAAAAACATGCAGCGGCGATTGAGAAAAAGGCTAGGGAAAAAGCAAAAGCCAAAGCCGGAAAAGAACTAAAGAGCTTTAAAAAAGGTAAACGTTTCGATAAGAAAAAGTAATGAAATTGAGGATTACACCTTTAAATATCATTGGAGCTGTAGGATTAGGTTTAGCGGCTTTTAATATTTTAAGTCCGAAAGATAATGCGCCACGCCATATCGATATGAGTGGGTTTTATTTGCTCATTCTCGGTTGCCTGATTCTGGTTACCTTTATAACTGATTTGATTTTCCGTTTTACGCTAAAAGATTTAAAAAGAATTTGGATTGTAGAAAGTGTGTTTATCGTTTTCGCTGCAATCTTGATGCTAATATTACAAAAAGTAGCGTAACGCAAAGTTATTTGTTTGGTAAAATAAGCATCTTTGCAACCGTAAAAAATTAAAATGAAAACAGCAGAAATAAAATTAACAGTTGAATTAGACGAGGCCAATAATCCTGATAACATCCTTTGGGAAAGTACAGATTCTGGAAATGCTGATAAAGTACCCGCAAAGGCCATGTTTTTATCGGTTTGGGACCATAACTATAAAAATACCTTAAAAATAGACCTTTGGACAAAAGATATGACTGTTGATGAAATGAAACGTTTCTTCTACGAAACTTTGCAAACCATGGGCGATAGCTTTCTAAAGGCCACTAACGAAACTTTAATAGTGGAAGATTTACGCGATTACTGTGCACATTTTGCCGAAAAAATGGGCATTGTTGAGGGACAGTAGATTATTTCGTCGGTCGTTAGTAACTGGTTTATTGAACATAGTCAGAAGAAAATGCCGGACAAATTAATAATAAACTGATGTTATTAATCGTAATCCATAAATCTAAAATCTTAAATCAAAATGTTAGTTTTAAATAAATTCAGAGCTTGGTTAGGCATTTTACTGTGTGTTGTAGCTAGTTTTTGCCCGATGTTGAAAGTGCCGATTAAAGGGAACTGGAACCTATATCAATCTGATGCCCGGTTGTTTATCATCACTTATGCGATTATTGCGCTTTTGGTGCTGATACTTTTTATCAGAAAAGCAGGTGCATTTCGATTTATGAGTTTTGTGATGGGCATTTGGTATATATTAGCCGTGGGCGCAGTTTATTTTACGGCAAACAACTACACCAAATACGGTTTCGCAAATAAGCTAATCGGTAAGGTTGTTCATTTCCAATGGGGATGGATTGTATTTTTAGTTGGCGTTATTTTTATGCTTTTCAGCACTAAACGCGGCGAAAAAATTACAGCCCAAACTACTAACCTTTAAACTGAGCGGTAAGCTTAGCTACCTCATATCCTTTTGCCTTGCAACGGGCAACAATTTCATCATGAGTTTTCTTCGGCATTGTTTGATTACGGCTCATGATGAATAAAAATTTACGGTCTGGATGACCGACAACCACATAAGAATAATCTTCTGCCAGTTCTATAATCCAGTAATCTACTTTTATTGGCCATACAAATTGCGCTTGTAATTCGCCGTTGCTTCCATCTTCTGATGGAAATATTTTTGAATTTCTGGAATAGACTTTTTCATCATTCGGCTTTTTATAAGTTGTAACAACGTTATAATATCCTTCCTTATTTAACGTGTACTTTGTTGTGGTTTCTCTACTTCCCTTATCAAAAATGGTGGGGATGGAATACAATGAATACCAGGTTCCGGAATACTTTTTTAAATCTAACTTGGCCACGGGAGTATTTTTTTCCATTGGCAAATTAGTTAAAAGGATAAGAAAGAAGGCGCAAATCATTTTCATAACATCATTGGGTTTTGATGTTATTTACGATACGATTAAACAAATAGTTTTTTAGAAATGGTTTTTTGCTCTCCAAATAAAGCCATCAAGAACATAATGGGTAACCTGAGGCAATGCTAAAAGCGGCACCAGTAAAGACAATAATTCGTTTCCTGTAATTCTGGGTAATGATGAAAATGGTTTAAAAACAAATTGATGTTCTTTCCATATCAAAAGAAACAAAAATGTCGGCTTAAAATTTTTGTATTAAAGTTAGTAATAGGGCATGGAAATGCCATCCCCAAAAATTTGTCAGGCCGATTTAAGTAGAACCAAGATTTAGTGTTTAGCTCAGTTGACGGAAAATCAAAACTTAAACTAGAATAAGACTAAGACTCGATTAAATAAATTTATAATTTATCAGCAATAAAATAATCATCATTATCTTCTTCCAGGGGGATGTAAATTCGTTCCCATTCATTGCCATCTAAAATTTTCCAGGTGTGGCCATCGCCTTGAATGTCGTTGGCGATTAATACTATTCCCGGCTCTAGAATAAAAGTATTACCATTCGTTACAGTAAATTTCAACCTTCCTTTTAAGGTGATAACAAATTGTCTACGAGGTGCAGGATGAATACTATGTTGTAGCGAAACATCTGTTTGGGCGAAGAAATATTTGGCATTAATGTGTTGTCTGATTGGAATTCTGCCTGTTTCGAAATCACATTTACCATCTTCAGTATTTATCAAACGAATGGCTTTTAAGTACTTTGGTGTATCGGCTTTATCTGGTAATGTATTCATCCTAAAATTTTAATTCTGTCTGTCCTTTTTGAGAAATTTCTCTTTCGTGTTGCAACAACCACTGCTTCCGCCATAAACCGCCTGCATAACCAACCAATTTTCCATTGCTACCAATTACCCTGTGGCACGGAACTACAATAGCAATATTATTTTTGCCGTTTGCTGCCGCTATTGCTCTGATGGCTAAAGGATTGTGAACGGAGAACTTTGCATAAGAAGTTGTTTTGCCAAAGGGAATACTAGATAGATTTTGCCACACTTCCTGCTGAAACTCAGTTCCTTTTTGCTTCATCGGGAAATCAAAATCTTTTAAATTACCTTTGAAATAATCATCTAATTGTCGAGCCACTTTTACCGTGAGTTCGCATTCGCCTAATCCATCAGTGTCTTTATCCGAAAAAGTTATGGCATGCACGAAATCATCATCAGCAAGGATGGTTATTTTACCAATAGGCGATTCGATGACTGATGCGTAGTTCATAATTGTTTTTGCCACGGAAACACAGAGTTCACGGAATGTAATGAATTAATTTTTCTACAATTAGCGGCAAAAATCGCATATAATTTTTCTGTGCATTCCGTGTTTCCGTGGCAACATAATCTGCGGCTAATGCTTTAAACAAAATTACAACAATCCAACAATTTACCCTCGCAATATTTATCAATAAAAGTATCTTTGCGGTTATGCAACTGGCCAAAGAGGTTAAATATTTAATCCACAAGGAAGTACTTTTAGAGTGGCGTTCCAAATATACCATTAACGGGGTATTGTTATATGTGGTTTCAACTATTTTTACCTGCTATCTTTCATTTATTAGTTTAGGAAATGAAAAACTTATATGGAATGCCTTATTTTGGATTATAATGCTTTTTGCCTCAATTAATGGTGTTTCTAAAAGCTTTTTGCAAGAAACTAAAGGTCAGCAATTGTACAGTTATATTTTGGCAAGTCCTGCTGCGGTACTCATCTCGAAAACAGTTTACAATACCATATTGATGTTGGTTTTAACCACCATAGCATTGGGGTTTTACATTTTAGTTTTCGATTCGTTTACACCGCCCGATTTACTTTTATACTATGTTGCAGTGGTTATGGGCAGCATCAGTTTTTCCACTGTTTTTACCATGGTTTCGGCCATTGCAAGTAAAGCGGGGAACGGCGGGATGTTAATGGCAATTTTGAGTTTTCCAATCATTATTCCCGTGCTTATCCTTTTAATAAAATTAGCAAAAAATGCGGTTGATGGCTTACCCTGGGAGAATAGTTACGATGAAATCGGCATGTTACTCTTAGTTAATATACTTACCGTGGCAACCTCTTTATTGTTATTTCCTTACCTTTGGCGGGATTAAAAATGGAAGAGGTGAAATGTAAAACGGAACAAAATAACCAAATAACGAATAACAAAACAACAAAAAGTAATGAATAAAACCTGGTGGAAAATTTTAGGTTCAGTGCTGGTAATTTATACTGCAATTGCAGGTTTATTGCTCGGTGTACCTCGTTTACCTATTTTAAATGAATCAATAAGGAACTTATATTTCCACGTTCCGATGTGGTTTGCTATGATAGTATTATTTTCGATTTCTGTTTTCTACAGCATTAAATCTTTAAGTTCCAAAAGCGAAATTGATGATATAAAAGCCGTAGAAAGTGTGAATGCAGGCATTATCTTCGGCCTTTTAGGTTTAGTAACCGGCGCCATTTGGGCAAAATATACCTGGGGCCAGTTCTGGAGTTTCGATCCGAAACAGAACTTTGCGGCCATTTCCGTTTTACTTTATTTTGCTTATTTAATTCTTCGCAATGCGATAGACGAGGAACAGAAAAGAGCAAAAATTTCGGCCATTTATAACATCTTTGCTTTCCCGATGATGGTTGTTTTACTTTTTGTTTTACCACGCTTAAAAGATTCATTACATCCGGGCAACGGCGGCAACCCTGGTTTCAACAGTTACGACCTGGATAGCCGCATGCGCATGGTATTTTATCCTGCATGTTTAGGCTGGATATTAATCGGTTACTGGGTTTATACCATTCGTTTCAGAATACGTTCAATAGAAAACAAACAACAAAACAACTAATGAAAAAGATATTATTTTCTCTGATATTAATGCTTGCAACATTACAATTATTTGCTCAGGATAATGGAGTAGAAATGGCAGATAAATTGCGTAGCGATGGCAAAATTTATGTTGTAGTAACCTGTATTGTTATCATCCTTGTTGGTTTGCTGGCTTATCTTTTCTCAATTGATAAAAGATTAAAAAAAATCGAAAAAGAAAACTTACCTAAAAACTAAGTTTAAGCGGTTTAAACCTATTTTTCTCGCCAAAATTAATTGGTGTTGGCTATACACTAAGTATTTTTTCATTTGGATATATGCGTTTTTTTTAGGCAATTTTGCGGCATACTAAATTCATAAAAAATAAAAAATGGCTAATCTAGCAGACGAGAACAAGTTTTTTGCTGATGTATGCAAGAACTTTGACAGTGCGGCTCAATTCACCAATCATCCAGAAGGTTTATTGAACCAGATTAAAGCGTGTAATAGTGTTTATCGGTTCCAGTTCCCAATTCGTCGCGGAAATGGTTTCGAAGTAATTGATGCCTGGCGTGTAGAACACTCGCATCACATGAGCCCAACAAAAGGTGGTATTCGCTACAGCGAAATGGTTAACGAAGATGAAGTTATGGCACTTGCGGCCTTAATGACATACAAATGTGCCATCGTAAATGTTCCTTTCGGCGGTGCAAAAGGCGGTATTAAAATCAACACCAAACAATATAGCGTTGCCGAGTTAGAAACCATCACCCGTCGTTATACTACAGAACTAATTAAGAAAAATTTCATCGGCCCCGGCATCGACGTTCCTGCACCTGATTATGGCTCTGGTGAACGCGAAATGAGCTGGATTGCAGATACTTACATGACTATGAACCCTGGTCAGCTTGATGCTTTGGGTTGCGTAACAGGTAAACCAATTGCATTACACGGTATCCGCGGCCGTAAAGAAGCTACAGGTCGTGGAGTTGCTTATGCCGTTCGCGAATGTGTAGATGTTGCAGAAGATATGGCTAAAATTGGTTTGAAAGCTGGCTTGGGCGACAAAAGAGTTATCGTTCAGGGTTTGGGTAATGTGGGGTACCACTCTGCAAAATTCCTTGCAGAATTCGGCGCAACAATTGTTGGTTTGTGCGAATTTGAAGGTGCAATTTACAATCCAAATGGTTTAAACGTTGATGAGGTTTTTGCGCACCGTAAAAATACTGGTTCAATTTTGGGCTTCCCAGGCGCAACTGATTTCAAAAATTCTATGGATGGCTTGGAGCAAGACTGTGATATTATTGTTCCTGCAGCATTAGAAAATCAGTTTACCGAGCATAATATCCGTAACATCAAAGCAAAAATCATTGCTGAAGGTGCCAACGGACCAACTACGCCAGAGGCTGAAGCAATTTTCACTGAAATGGGTGGTATAATCATTCCAGATATGTATTGTAATGCTGGTGGTGTTACTGTTTCTTATTTCGAGTGGTTAAAAAATCTTTCCCACGTCGCTTTCGGTCGTATGGAAAACCGTTATGCGGCAAATTCTAACGCCAATTTAATTGCAACATTAGAAAACTTAACAGGCAAAACGATTCTTCCCGAACACCGTTTAATGATAGTTAAAGGTGCATCAGAAATGGAATTGGTTAACTCTGGTTTAGAAGATACCATGATTCACTCTTACCACGAAATCCGTGAAACCAGAATGAACAAGCCGGGTACACAAACTTTAAGAACTGCTGCTTTTGTTAATTCGATTGATAAAATTGCTGTTTCTTATATGAATCTGGGCGTTTGGCCATAGTCGTTTAACCGTCATTGCGAACCCCGGATTTTCTTCGGGTTGTGGCAATCTTATTAAATATCCTTGCAGATGTAAATTTGCAGGGATTTTTATTTTGGAAATGTTCGGTTCTGTGTTCTTTAGGATGGGGTTGGCCCCGCTTTCGTTCCAATCTTTTGTCAATGTTAGTGCGGACCGTCGAAAACCTGCAACAAAAATATTTCCACATTAATCGGGTTTAGACACAAAAGTATGTTCAGAGCAATTGCTTAAGAACTCGTCCGTTAAACCGACTTGTAGAAATCTTTTACTAAAACCAAACTAGATTCTTTCCTGAATGTTCGGGATTTTGTCCCATTAGAAATGAGGATTGACATCAAAGCCCTTTCAATAACTGGTATAGCGAATTGATATCCTTATTTACGAATGCTAATTTACCATCAATTTTAATTTTGCCATTTTCTTGTTTGTTTCCTTTAACCTCTAGCAATGCTAAATTCTTAGAATATCGAGTTAATAGAGGTTGATTTATTTGCTTATTCAGTTTGAAAAAATTAATATTCAAAGCAAAGAAATCTTTTGATAATTTATCGGTTCCTTCAGCTTTACTGCCTTTTTTTGTGCTTAAAATTAGTTGTTTACTATTTCCCTCAAGAAAAACTTTATAAAGTGGAAATACTGATTTATTAACCAAACCACTAGCTGAATTAATAAAATTTTGACGACTCAGGTAGTTTTGAAGTCCAGCCGCATCTGCTGAAATATTCACTACAACATTCGGTATATCTCTCTTTTGTAATGTCATTTTTTCAACCTTTTCAAAATCATCATTGTAATCATAAATAATAACTGAGTCAGTCTGTTGCGTAGTATTTAGCCATTCAAAATCAAGATATCCTTTATAATATTTAAATAAGCTGTCTGATTCGAGAAGTGTGGTTTGAAGTTTTAAAGTTTGTTTCGTTGTCGTTTTAAAATTTGCATTCAGCCAAAAACTTATTGTGCTTTCACCATTAAATTTCCTGTAAACTGGTTTTATGGCAGGAATTATACTTTTAGAAATCAACTCATCACTAACGTTAATCACTCCGTTGTCGAAATTTAAAGTTGCAAATTGGTCGCCATCGGCAAAAGCAACGTGTTCGGTTGAGTTTTTTACGGAACTAAACCTGCTGTCGCCAACTTTGATAAAATCTTTTTGATTTAAAATATCGTTTAATATCGGCTCGAAGTTAATTACCTTATTGGAAATTACGATTGCTGCGTATTTTCTATTGTAATAAACCGCAACATTTCCTGTTTTTGATTTTGAATAATTCCCGTTTTTTCCGCTTTTAGCTATCTGCAGCTGAAGTTTACTTAATAAAAAATGCTCAAAAAGATATAGCTTCTCAATTTCAACCCTTGAAAAAAAAGCTGTTTTTGACTGGTTTTTAATCGTGTAAAAATAAATACTTCCGGGAATTTTTAAACCATGATCGTAACCATCCAACTTTGCGTTTGCATCTTGCTCCGAATCATTTTTAAAGTAAAAACCCGGATTTGCAATTGCATTAGCCGCAATACTTTTGTAAATCTCATCAACGCTGATTTTTGCCAGAGAACTGGCATTGGCAGGAATTGAAATCTCGTTTGCACGATATTGCCTGTACTTAAAAGCGGCTGCAAAAAAAATAACCAGCAATAATATTATCAATGCTGTTATTTTTAAAAATTTTTTCATTGTTATTTTAAAATAGATTTTGCCCCGGAAATACGGATTTACACGGAAGAAATTACTACTTATTCCGTGACTTCTGTATTTCCTTGGCTGCTGTTATTTCGACGCGTTCTCAATTAAGGAGAATAAATATTTCAATGCATTTTCATGTCCGTTTGGAATATCAGCACTAATGTCCGCTGAAACCAGGTTTCCCTTAATTGGGTTCGATTTCATGTAAACATTACCCATTTTACCCAAAGTTTCATTGAATTTCTTTGCAGTTTCTTCTCCACCAATTTCCTCAGTCGGCACTTTGCCAACTAAATTTTTTGCGTTGAATAAGAAACTGAAATTGTTTTTAGCCAGCAAATTTTTGTGCGTTTTGCTTATTTTTGAATTGAAATTGTTGTTGTTAATGCTTTCCAGCTCCGCAAGTGAATTTCCAAAGAAAACAATGCCATCTTTAATCAAGAAATAAATATCAACCGGACTTTTCTTTTCTTCAATCTTGTAGATATTATTATTGGCGGATACATAATTTTTGTTTACACCGTATTTTATCAGTTTGTTCATCAGTCGGTTATCATCAGATGAGAACATAAACAAGAAATCAGGCAAAGTTTCTTTTTTGGTTTTAGTTACTTCTTTTTGCTTGTAATCATCATCATATTCGTAAGTGGTGTACGTAATATCTTTGGTGTTTAAACCATTAATTACAAACAAGGCATCGCCTTTAACAACTTGGCTCACGGCTTCCTCATCTAATAGAAGCGAAAACAAATCAGTACCTATTTCAATTTCTTCATCCATTCTGGCGCCAAGAAAAGCACCGTAAGTTTGTTTCATTAATTTCGGGAATTCTTCCAGATAAGCCTTTGTATCAATAGAATAACCCATAAAACCAATGGCGTTATCGCTGTTTACATATTTCAGGAACTTCTTATTTATTTTCCTGTTCATGATTTTCTTGTAAGAATCAGCTTGTTCTTTAGCCAACTCCAAACCTGTCGAAATGCGGAAACTTTTATTGTCCATAAAAAGTTTGGCGTTTAAGCTGCCGTAACCTTTCATCAAGCCCGATTTACCATAAGTGCCAAATTCGGGCGCTATAGAATTGTACACATCCTGAAGGCTAGAAACCCAAAGTTCTGCAATGGCTTTATTGTCTAAACTTGCAGTATAAGATTTGTTGCTTTCTATGGATTCATATGTAGAATTGAAAATTTTATCGGATTGAGCGGTCATCCAAACAAATGCCAATTGCTTTTTCCTGGTATCTTGCTCGGCCCTTTCCTTTTGATATTCATCGTACTGGTTATTAGCTGATGTAGCTGCCGTTAAGCTATCAACTTCACTATCAGTCATTGTAAATTCGTCACTTAAAGGTGCATCTTTAGGTACATTTTGTATTGCCTTTTTAGGTCTTAAAACAGTTTTTTTCTTATTTGCCTTCTTCTTCGCAATTCTCTTCTTCGAATTTTTTAGTGTTCCAGTTTTACCTTTATTTATTGGTTTTTCATTTAACTTCGGATAAACCGTCCATCCTTCCGCAACGGGAGGCGCAACAATTTCAACGGCAGGTTCTGTTGTGGTTGCATAGGCAGAATCAACTGCCGCCATTGCACTATCAGTTAAATTATCATAATTGTTTTGATACCTGATTTCCTTAATTCCGTACTTGGCAGATTTCGCAGAATCGGCAAAAAATGTGCTCTTGATGCTACCTGTTACGAAATACATCATGCTATTATTCCATTTGATAATACTCGTGCTGTCAGGCAAAACCATTGTTCTCACATCGCCATCTGTCTTAATTTTCCTCTCCTTTTCATTAATTAGGTTTTCAAATTTTGCGGCATCTTTGAGTGGTATAAGGAAACAATTGTAAGTGATACTATCGCTCAACTGATTGAAGTAGTACATGTTTTTCTCTAAGTTTATTCCAAAATCTTCAATACTGGTGAAGTTTTTTTCGAGCGATTTAGAGGTTTCAGTAAGTAGTTTTTTTCCCACAAAAGATTCGTTGAAATCTTTAACAAACATCAGTTTGAAAACATTATCGCCTTTAATTGTGGCAACGGTAAAGGCATTGGCCGGAATTTTCCTGACCAAATCCTGAGCATAATTAATTTTTGCAATAAATAGGAGGGAGATTGCAATTAGAATTTTCTTCATGTTATTTAGATAGTTGTATTTGGTTGGAAACGTTTGTTTTTCCGTTAATTAAATCCATAATGCTACTTCTTAGCATCACGGCTTTTTTCGATTTTGATATGTTTGATGATGGATTGCCTGTACTTGTTACAGTCGATTCGAAGCGATAAATGCTGGTGTATGTTGCGCCATTGAATACGGCCTTATCTTTACTTTTTAACTTATTGAACTCTGCTTTTGCCGTACTTACAGGCTGATATTTTCTGGAAAAGACTTTCGTGGCTTTATTAAAGCTGTAAGATGAAGTATTGGTTGCCTTTATTTTTTGCTTGGCAAGAATGTTCTTGGTGATGTTGTTAATGTTTGAAACATCTTTAAAAGTAAAACTGATTGTAGCGATGTAGTTATTAAAATCGGCGGTGCTTTTAACGTTAGAAATGCCTTCTGATTTTTTTAGATAAGCCACTGCTTCACTCAGTTCTTGCTGAATTTTCTGTTTGCTAGGTACTTTATAGCCCTGCACGCTATCCAGAAGCATAACCGAGGCAACTTTAGTTTTGCTTTGGCTTAGGTTTATAGTAAGCACAACATCGCCCGTGCCATCATTGCGCATAGAAATCTCCTCAACAACTTCGAAACAAGAGCTCAAGAGTGGTAGTAGAAAAATAATAAATAAAAGTTTATAGAACTTCCTGAGGTTCATATTTGTCCGGTTTAAGTTTTGGGGGATGTAAATAGCGAATGATTATCTGATGGTTCAAACTTAATAATTTAAGGTTGGTTTTATACGTTTTTATATTAAAACACCTGGTTTTGATCGCTGTGGCTGCGTTAACGATTGGAGCGGCATCCTTTTTGGTCTTTTCTGCCAAAAAGATACAGCGGACAGCGTGTTAAAACGCCCGAAAAAAATTGTATGTTATTTGCAAAGTATTTTTGTTTCCATCAGCTAATTGTCAATATAAAGACAAGAAAAATGTAAAAGAATGTTCGCTAAGGCTATTTTTCTATCTTTGTTGCCGGCTTTTACAATTACATATAAAATGAAAAAAAGTGCAATAATTGGTCTTATTACCATTGCGATTTCAGTGGGAATCTTATTCAGTTTAAACGCGAATACAGATACTTATTCAAATTTTAAAGAGGCTACGGCTTCTCAAAAAGAAGAACACGTAATGGGTTATTGGGATAAATCTCAAGGTACATATTACGATGCCCTTAAAGATGCCAATCATTTCTCTTTCCACATGAAAGATGAGAAAGGCGAAATCCGTGAAGTAATTTACAGCGGTACTAAACCGCAGGATTTTGAAAAATCGGAAAAGCTTGTCCTTATTGGTAAAATGGATAAGGATAAATTCTATGCCTCGAAAATTTTAATGAAATGCCCTTCAAAATATAATGATAACCTGGTCGAAATTAATAAAGACGGTAAGGTTGATGAAGTAGGTAAGTACGGCGAGAAAAAAATATAAAAATTTAATGGATATTCAATTTGTAGGCGAAAACCTGTTGCCGGGTAAAATCGGACAGTTTTTTATTGTGTTGGCGTTTAGTGCATCGTTACTTTCAACAATCGCATATTTTTATGCCAGTCGCGATAAAAATTTAGAAGATAATTCCTGGAGAAACCTTGGCAGAATTGGCTTTCTGGTAAACTGGTTCAGTATCATCGGTATCGGTGTTACGCTTTTTTACCTTATCCTTGGCCATTACAATGAATATAGTTACGTTTATTGGCACTCATCTAAAGAGTTACCTATTTATTATATAGTTTCTGCTTTTTGGGAAGGACAGGAGGGAAGCTTTTGGCTTTGGGCTTTCTGGCAATCGTTTTTAGGTGCACTTTTAATCTGGAAAGCAAAGACTTGGGAACGCCCTGTGATGACGGTTGTTGCATTCTCGCAAATGTTTTTAACCTCGATGATGTTGGGTGTAGAGATTTTCGGTGAGCGTATCGGGAGTTCTCCTTTTATCCTTTTAAGAGAGTCATTAGATTTAAAATCAATGGCTCCTGTTGTCTTCGCTAATCCTGAAAACTTCGCTAACTACTTAAAATTTATTACCGACGGAAGAGGTTTAAATCCATTATTGCAAAATTATTGGATGGTTATTCACCCGCCAACATTGTTTTTAGGTTTTGCGAGTATGGTAGTACCTTTTGCTTATGGTATCGCTGCTCTTTGGCAAAAACGTTATAAAGAATGGATTAAACCTGCAATGCCATGGACGCTTTTTGCGGTGATGGTTTTGGGTACAGGTATTATCATGGGGTCGTTCTGGGCTTATGAAGCATTAAACTTTGGCGGTTTTTGGGCCTGGGACCCGGTTGAAAACGCATCGTTAATTCCGTGGCTAACCTTAATTGGTGCCGTACACGTTATGATTGCCTATAAAAATACAGGTCATGCCTATTTTACAGCAATCGCCTTGGTTTTTTTGAGTTTCTTATTGGTGCTTTATGCATCGTTTTTAACCCGAAGTGGTATTTTAGGCGATACCTCGGTTCACTCATTTACCGATATGGGAATGTTTGGCCACCTGATTCTTTACAACGTTGTATTTGCCGTAATAGCTGTTTTCCTAATTATTAAAAGATGGAAAGAATTGCCTATCACCACTAAAGATGAAGAAACATATTCGCGGGAATTCTGGATGTTTATCGGTGCTTTGGTTGTAACCATCGCTTGTATTCAAGTTATATTTTCAACTTCCGTTCCGGTATTTAATAAGGCTTTTGGAACGAAGTTTTCTCCGCCCATTGATGCAGTTAAATATTACAATCAATGGCAAGCGCCATTTGCAGTATTAATTACCTTAATTTCGGGTTTTTCTCAATATTTAAAATACAAAAGAACCGACCCCCGTAAATTTTACAGCAGTTTGGTTTCAGCTATTTTATTTGCAATCGTTTTAACAGCAGGTTTAGTGTACATAACAGGTATTTATACCAACACTATGTACATCTTAATGACTTTCAGTTGTTTATTTGCGATATTATCTAACGCCACAATTTTATACACGGCCTTTGGCGGAAAGGCAAAATTAGCGGGTTCTGCAATTGCGCACATCGGTTTTGCATTTCTTATTTTAGGCGCCCTGATTTCTGCAGCTACAAATAAGCCGATATCAATCAATGCAAATAATTTTATCCCGGTAAAGGATTTCGAAAAGACTGAAAAGCCCGGTGAAAACATAATGTTATACAAAAACGAACCTAAAAAAATGGGTAAGTATACGGTAACTTATGTAAGCGATACCACTCAATTACCTAATACCATTTACACACTTAATTTTAAGGTTTATAATGATGAGGGTAAGTTAAAAGAAGATTTCAATCTTCATCCACATGTTCAGGATAACGAGAAAATGGGCTTAATTGCCTCGCCTGATACCAAACATTATTTAACTTACGATGTGTACACGCACATAACCAGCGCAGCGATTAAGAAAACAGCTCATGATGACCACGAAGGCCATTCTGACGATGAAAATTATAAAGCACCTCGTATTGTTAAAGTTGCTGCCGGCGATACCATCCACACTTCCAGCGGCATTGTAACTGTAAAAGCATTAAATAATAAGCCAACGGCAAAGGATTTAGCTTTAGCGAAAGGAGACTTCGCGGTTGGTTTACCATTGGAAATTAATTCGAGCGGTAAAATTTATAACACCGAGCCAATATTTTTAATCAAAGGAAACAATACTTTTGATTTTGCCCGCAAAGTGGATGAACTGGATTTAAAATTCCGTTTCTCAAAAGTGTTACCTGATGAAAAGAAGGTTGAGTTGCAGGTTTTTGAAAAACCACAACAAGCCAAAGATTGGGTTGTTTTTAAAGCAATTGAATTTCCTTACATCAACCTTTATTGGTCTGGTACAATTATAATGGTTATTGGATTCTTGTTGTCTATTTTCAGAAGACGGAAAGAAGCTAAAACTGCATAAAAAATGGATATTGTTTTATTAGGTTCGGGAAATGTTGCTACACATTTAGCCTTGGCTTTAAAAGCCGTTGGTGAAAACATTAAGCAGGTTTTCAGTCCGAATTTAATAAATGCTAAAAAACTGGCTGATAAAGTTGATGCTAAATCGGCTAGTAGTTTTTCAGAAATCGACCAAAAGGCAGATTTATATGTTATCTCGGTAAAAGATGATGCGATTGCCGAGGTAGCCAGAAATTTGAAAGGTGTGAATGGTCTGGTTGTTCACACATCCGGTACTACAGATATAAAAGTTCTTTCGTCGGAAGTTAAGTATGCAGGTGTTTTCTATCCGCTGCAAACCTTTTCGAAAAGCAAGGATGTCAACTTCAAAAGTATTCCACTTTGTTTAGAGGCAACTGATGCTAAACAACTCGAAATACTGAAGATACTTGCAAGTAGGCTGAGTACAAAAGTTTATCAGTTGGACGGCGAGAAACGTAAAATTTTGCACCTGGCAGCAGTTTTTGCCTGTAACTTTACAAATCATCTTTACGCATTAGCCAATCAGGTTCTGATTAAAAATGATTTGGATTTTGACATCATAAGGCCTTTAATTGCTGAAACTGCTGATAAGGTGATGATTAATTTACCGGAAAACGTGCAAACCGGACCTGCAATAAGGGACGATGAAAGCACTATAAATAAGCATTTAACAATGCTGGCAGACCTGCCTGAATTGCAGGAAATTTATCAAACATTAAGCAACAGCATTAAATTAGTACATAAATAGTACAATTGCCGCTTTTGCTTATTACTTTTGCAAAATAATTATGAGCATTTTTAAACTTAAAATAAACTTTGAAGAAGCAGACCACGAATCAGTAGAATTACCTATTGCTGCGGGAGAATCTGTTTTAGATGTTTGCCTTGATAACGGAATCGAATTGCAACATAACTGCGGTGGCGTGTGCGGTTGCAGTACTTGCCACGTATACGTAACCAAGGGTATGGATAACATCGAAGAAATTTCTGATAAAGAGGAAGATTTCATCGATAGGGCTGTTCGCCCAAGAATTACATCCCGCTTAGGCTGCCAATGTGTAGTTATCAATGGAGATATCGAAGTGACAATTCCAGATCAGTCTGGATTTATGGGGCACTAAAAATTTTCGATTTAGAGTAAAGATTTTACATTGAAAATCAAAAGTTAACCAATTAATCAATTAACCAACAACAAAAACATGAACAACGATAAATTTGCCTTACCCTTTTATTGGAATGATTATGAAGATATAGCCATGTCTTTATATGAAAAATTTGGTGATGAGTTTGGCGAAACTAAAATATATCGCATCCGTTTTACTGATTTATTGGAATGGGTATTAACTTTGCCAAATTTTAAGGGAACCCGCGAAGAAAGCAGCGAAGGCCACTTAGAGCAAATCCAATCTGCCTGGGTTTACGAGTGGAGAGATAACCAGTAACGCTTTGCTCTTAAAATGAGATAACAAAAATAATGGAGCAGAATTCTAAAAACACCGGTTGGGAAAAGTCTTCTTTAGGGGATTTGCGAACTATTACCACATTTATTTTCGATGTTGATGGTGTATTAACGGATGGCTCTGTTCAGGTAACTGATAGCGGACAATCTCTTCGTACTTTTAATATTAAAGATGGTTATGCCATGCAGTTGGCTGTTAAACGCGGCTACAATCTTTGCATAATTTCTGGTGGTGATGGAATTGCAACGGGAAAACGATTTTCCAATCTCGGTATCAATGATGTTTTTTTGGGCGTGGGAGATAAGGTGGAGGTTTTTAATAAATACCTCTCGGCTAAAAATATTACAGCAACCGAAGTGCTGTACATGGGCGATGATATTCCTGATTTAAAAGTGATGCAATTGGTTGGTTTACCAACGTGCCCTGCCGATGCTGTTGAAGAAATTAAGACCGTTTCTAAATTTATTTCTCCATACAATGGCGGCAAAACTGCCGTTCGTGACATCATCGAAAAAGTAATGAAAATTCAAGGCAAATGGTTTGATGAAAACCCTATTGCAGCCGATTCAGGCAGATAACACTACATTTTAACGATCTTAAAAGTTTGCAATAAATAACTTTGAGCCCAGCACGCTCCTGATTTTAATTGCAACGGTTTAGTTACAGAGATACGATTAAACTTTTAAAGGTTTTTGAATTCAAATAAGTCTAAAAATTCAACCAATAAAATGAGTGGGCAGATGAAAATCTAAACGCTCGAAACAACTAAAAACAAAAAACATGAAAAAATTAATGATGATTTGTGCTTTGTTATTCTCTGTAATAACTTATGCAAATGCGCAGCAAGGTGGTGGCCGTATGGGTGGTACACCAGAAGAGAGAGCAAAAAGAAACACCGATCAGCTAGCTGAAAAATTAAAGCTAACAGAAGATCAAAAAACTAAAGTTTTGGCTATTTACACTGCTCAAAATGCTGAAATGACTAAAGCAAGAGAAGGAGCGGGCGGCGATATGTCTGGCATGAGAGAGAAAATGACTAAAATGATGGGTGAAACAAACACTAAAATTGAAGCCGTTTTAACAGACGAACAAAAAACAACTTTCAAAGCCTACCTTGAAGAACGTAAAAAAGCAATGGAAGCCCGTCAGAATGGCGGTGGTCAATAAATCATTTCCAAATAATTGAGATTACAAAAGCGGCTTTATGTCGCTTTTGTTATTTTAGCGAAAAATATTTAAATGATTTTAGATACACCAATTATACTTGCTTCAAAATCTCCACGCCGACAAGAATTAATGCAACTGATGGGGCTGAACTTCAAAGTTGAATTAAAAGACGTAGATGAAAGTTATCCCGAAGGTTTAAGTCCCGCAGAAATTGCAGTTTATATCGCTGAAAAAAAAGCTAAAGCTTTTAATGCCGGAGCAGAAATAGTAATAACAGCCGATACTATTGTGGCTTTGAATGGTGAAATTTTGGGTAAACCCGAAGATAGAGCCCACGCTCAAGAAATGCTGCGCAAGCTATCTGGTTCCATACATGAGGTTTACACAGGTGTATCCATTGTTAAAGGCGATAAAATCCATTCCTTTTATGATGTTACGGAGGTTACCTGCAAACCAGTTACGAGTGAGGAAATTGATTTTTACATTGATAATTATAAGCCTTACGATAAAGCTGGCAGCTATGGCGTACAGGATTGGTGGGGAATTGTTGTTGTAGAAAGAATAAATGGTTCTTATACTAATGTTATGGGGCTGCCAACAGAAAAATTGTATAATGAACTTTTAAAGCTTATATAATTTTATCGCTGCTATGGAATACCAGGTTTTTCATCATCATGCATGTAAATAATGTAAAGATGAAAGCAACAATAATTGAGGTAACAATAGCGAAACCTTGTTCACAAAGTTGGGCTGAGATGGAAAACGAGGGTGAGAACAAGTTCTGCTTATCCTGCAAAAAAACTGTCACGGATTTTACGGGCTACTCAAATGTAGAAATTATTAAAATTCTCGCAAATTCATCATCAGAAACTTGCGGCCGATTAACGCAAACTCAGCTTAATCAGTTGAACTATTATTTTCTCGTTGCTCCTACAAATAGAAATTGGATGAAGTATCTCGGCGTTTTAGCGATAGGAGCGAGTGTTTTTATGCAGGATGCAAAAGCTTCGGCACTAAAAGCGCCGACCGGGATCTCATCAGGTATTAATAAATCAAATATTAGCGAACCTGTAGTGGCGAAAAAGATTTACGGCTATATTTTCGATGCAAACAGAAAAGCTTTAGCGGGAATTAAGGTAGTTTTGAGAGATACAAAATACTTCGCACTAACGGACCAAAATGGGCGATATGAGATGATTTTCAATAAGGGTGTAGATATTAAAAAAACAACTTTGGTGGTTGAAAGTACACGATATGCCGCATCAAAACAAATAAATTACACGAATGAAAAACAGCGTGATTTAGTTTTGGATAGCATGGAGCCGATGATAGTTGGCAAAATAATGGTAGCCAAAAAAAGCAACAAATTATAACAATCCTGCTAAAACGCCCATTTTTAAATCATAGGTGGATAGAATTAATTTATTTATTTGCAGCCGCCCCATAATATAATTAGTAATAAGAGCAGCAATTACACTCATATCAACCCGAAGGGGGATCATGCCTGGCATAGAGACTCTTTCCAGGTGTGTAGCATTGATGAGTTTTAAGGTTGTTGCAATGTAATCCTCATAATTAAATTCATAGGTTTTACACAGAGCAATACTTACGGGTAGATTATTTTTTTTGATAATTAATTCGGCAAATGTTTCAAATGCCCCTGCAGAACCAATTAATGTTTTTGGTTGATATTTTGCACAAATTTCAAATAAGTTGCTTAGCTGATTTTGTATATGATTTACAATAGCATTTTTTTCATTGTCAGAAATTGGGTCTGATTTAAAAAATTGTTGCATCAAACGGGCTGCGCCAATATTATAACTTGCTTTCCAGATTAATTTTTCAGTGTCGCAGAGTATAAATTCTACACTTCCGCCACCAATATCCATAATCAGGGCTAAATTTTTAATTGCTCCGCTTAATTTTACACCTTGGTAAATCGAGGCAGCTTCTTCATCGCCTGTTATAATTTCTATTTCAATATTTGCCTGTTCTTTAGCTTCAGAAACAAAATCGTTCCCGTTCTCAGCGCTTCTTACGGCAGAAGTTGCGGTGGCCCTTATCTTATCCACCTGATAGCTGTCAATAGTTTTTCGAAAATCCTTTAATGTTGCAATTCCTCTTTCAAAAGCAGCCGGAACAATTATGTTTTCGTTGATTCTGCCTTCTCCTAATTTTACAGGAATGTTCGTTTTATATAGAATTTCAAAGGTATCGCCTCCGCTTTCTGCAATAAGCAAATGGAAAGTATTTGTTCCTAAATCAATAACAGCAAAACGCATTCTTAAATTTTTTTAATCAAATATCGAGGTAAAATTTTGGAAATCCATGCAAACGAGCGCCACCTTTTGCTAACATAAATTACATCGGCTTTGGATTCAATTCCTTCAATAATTTGTCTCGCTGCCTTTTTTACAGGCGTAACCCAGAATAAATTATCGCCTTTAGCCATTGAGGTGTCTACATATCCAGGCCTGATATCCAAAATATCAATACCAAGTTTCATTTTGGATGATTTTCTTGCTAATCCTTCAAGATAATTGATTTGAAAAGCTTTTGATGCGCTATATGCTGGAGCTTTATCATTTCCACGCAAGCCGGCTACAGATGTTATGGCGGCAATTTGTCCATGACCTTGCTTTCTGAAATAATCGAAAGTCCAGGCAATTACGTTTGTAAAAGAACGCACATTCGTATTTATGGTATCTTGTTCTATTTGCGTATCCAGGCTTTCGTTAATTTCGCCGTAGCCTGCGCTATAAATCAATATATCATAGCCGCCCAATTGCCCAATTAATAATTCTAAATTTTCTATTAAATTAATTCCATCATTAACATCAAAGCAAGAACCAAATATTTTGTTGGGATTCATACCTTCAATTTCATTAATTAAAATCTGGCGTTTTCCTGTAATGCCGACAATATAACCAGCATTTGCCATTTGAATAGCAAGTGATTTGCCAATGCCAGAAGTGGCACCAATAATTATTATCTTTTTCAAAAAAAAATAGAGTTAAAGCGTTTAACCTAAGTTACAAACTGTTGTTTAAAAATTTAAGATAATTATTGCTTAATCTGCTGAATTTTAAATACTTGTGGGTGATATTACTTTTATTAGAATTCATATTTGCGTTGATTTAGCTTTTATACCAAAACCATTTAACCATCTCTTTAAAACTTGCTTTTTTTCCGTACATTAATATGCCTACGCGGTAAATTCTCGCTGCAAACCAAACAGTTCCAATAAAACCAACTATTAATATACCCATTGATAAAGCTAATTCCCAACCAGGAACTCCATAAGGTAATCTTACAACCATTGCAATCGGCGAGGTAAATGGAATCATAGATAACCAAAAGGCTACATTGCCATAAGGGTCGTTTGTTACTACACTTAAAGAAAGCGCATAGCCCAGTAATAATGGCATCATAACAGGCATCATAAACTGCTGGGTTTCTGTTTCGCTATCAACAGCTGAGCCAATTGCCGCGTACAATGCACTGTAAAAGAGATAGCCTCCTAAAAAGTAGAATATAAAAACGGAAATAATTTTCCCCAACTCGAGGTTTTGAATGCTTTTCTGTACATCGCCCAAAGGGCCATTATTCATTGCAACCGACTGCATTTGTTGTGCGCCGGGATTTGCAGCTGTAATTTGTGTGCTTGATGTTGCCATTTTTTTAGCATCATCTTTACTTACAAAAATACTTACCGCCAATGCGGATATCGAAAACGTTAGCACAATCCACAATAAAAATTGTGTTAAGCCCACCAGTGCAATGCCGACAATCTTACCCATCATTAATTGGAATGGCTTTACTGAGGAAATCATAATCTCGATAATCCTGCTCGTTTTTTCTTCGATTACGCCACGCATAACCTGAACTCCGTAAAGCATAATAAACATGAACATTAGTACACCTGCCACAAAAGCGATAATTGTACTTGCACCAGCACTACTATTTTCTTCTTTGCCTGTATCGCCAATTTTTTTGGTATTAATACTCACTTTGCTTTTCAGATTATCTAAATCGCTTTGCGATATGCCTGATTTTTTAAGTTTATAATCACGGATTAAATCTTCTATGGAATCAGAAATTCTTCCATTTAAAGTTAATCCTGCCTGTTTCGTCCCAATTAATTCAATACCTTTCGGCTGCTCGATGTCGAAGTCAGGTAAATATAAAATGTAATCATAATCGCTATGGCTTAAGCTTTTCTTCAAATGCTCAAAAGATTTATCCACGTACACGTACGTTACATTTTTGTTCGACGCAAGCTTTTCTGTTAACGTTTTATTTTCATTTATTACGGCAACCTTATCCGTTTTCTCGCTTATACCTTTTATCGAAAAATAAATTATCAGGCCGTAAAAACCTGCGATAATTAAAGGGGTTAAAAACGTCATTATAATAAACGATTTTTTCTTAACCCTCGATAAATATTCCCGACGTATAATTAGTAAAATCTTATTCATGGCTTATTTTTTAACGCGTTCAATAAAAATATCATTCATGCTCGGAACCACTTCTTCTAAGTGATTAATGCGTACTTTCGGAATCATCAGACTCAAAACATCGTTAACAGAATGGCTTTCTTTAAGCTTAAACTTAACGCTTCTTCCATCTTTAATTTCATGGGTTTCAATTACATCAAAAAGTGCGGAACTTTCAAAATTTACTTCGCCTTTGTACTCAATTTTGTATGTATTATTTCTATAGCTTGCTTTAATATCTTCAACAGCTCCATCTAAAATCTTCTTCGATTTATCAATTAAAGCTATATTATCACAAAGCTCTTCTACACTTTCCATTCTATGGGTAGAGAAAATAAATGTTGTGCCCTGTGCATTGAGCTCAAGAATTTCATTTTTAATTAGGTCGGCATTTACAGGGTCAAAACCCGAAAAAGGTTCGTCAAGAATAATTAATTCCGGGTTGTGGAGTACTGTTGCAACAAACTGAACTTTTTGCTGCATTCCCTTACTTAAATCTTCTACTTTTTTATTCCACCAGCTGCCCATATCCAACTTCTCAAACCAAAACTTTATGCGTTTGGTGGCTTCGGCCGTATTTAAACCCTTTAATTTAGAAAGGTATAAAACCTGTTCGCCAATTTCCATTTTTTTATAAAGGCCGCGTTCCTCCGGCAGATAACCGATTTGATTGATGTGGTTGGCGTTTAACTTCTGCCCGTTAAAAATTACCTCGCCATTATCAGGAGCAGTAATTTGAGTTATTATTCTAATCAGAGAGGTTTTGCCGGCACCGTTCGGACCCAAAAGCCCGAAAATTTTACCTTTTTCCACTTCCAAACTTACATCATCGAGCGCCCGATGGTTGGCATACTGCTTTACAATATTTTTTACGCTAAGCATAGTTAAAGTTTTAGTTAGCTATTAGTCGTAAAATAGTACGAAAGGTTACAAAAATTAAAAGGTTTTGTAAAGCAAATGCAAAGTGCTTCGGTTAATGTAGTCCTGCTTTACCTTCGATCTTTTTGTTAAAGTCAGTTCCAAGATTGATCAACGTTACAGCAAAAAGTATTTTCGTTCTATCAGGTTTATTTAGGATAGGGAAGGATGCGCTTTTGTGAAATTTACCAGCTTCTGCAATTGTTTCGAATTATGAAGCGCACCGATGCCCCAGGTGTTATTAAAGTAAACGAAAACCACTTTTGCCACCTTTGGAATTTGCGCTGCAAAATGCTTAATGGTTTCAATATCATATTCAGATTTATATAAAACGGGTTTTCCATGAAAACGGTAATAAACGTTCTCTGTGTTAACAATAACTTCATCAGGAAGGGCGGCTGGGTAGCTCTGGCCACAAACCGTTATTCCCTTGGCGCCAAATTTTTCTAAAATACTAATTTGCAGCCAGGAGGTGTTGCGGAACTCCAGTATGTTGTTAAATTCGGGCTTAAGGTTGTTTAGTAAAAGATTAAGCCGATGTTCAGAATAATCAAACTTTGGTGGGAATTGAAATAAAACACAACCTAACTTATGTTTTAATCCTTCTTTAATTGCAAAATAGAAATCGGTTAGTAATTGTTCACATTCCTTAAATTGCCTGTAATGAGAAATCAGTCTCGGCGCTTTTATTGTGAAAAGGAAATCTTCAGGACTTTCGTTAAACCATTTATCGAATGATTTTTGAGTGGGCATTTTATAGAATGTGGAATTAATCTCAATTGTATTAAAATGTTCACAATAATATTTAAACCAATTTTTTTGTGGTAATCCCTTTGGATAGAAAACCTCTTTCCATTCACGATAATAAAATCCCGAACAACCAATTCTCCACTGCATGGGGTTATAACACGATTCCTGCTATAAAAGTTTATCAAAAAACATAGATGCCTGGGCTAACTCATTAGCTGATTCTGCGTATTAAATAATTAAAAATGTTTTAAGCTATTATACTCACGAATCGATCTAACTTTTTACAAATATTTATTAGTAACTTGTTCTTTATTGAAGTTTTCGTGTAATAAATAAAACAGCTAACTTGCGCTAAGTTCCTGTCCGTTAATTACTTATGTTAAGTTTTGTTTTTGTTAAAAACCTGTTTGTCAGCTTTTTATACTAATTGTTTGGTGTTTTGTTAATTTAGATTCAATTTCAATTGTTTTATAAGTTAATTATTGAACCAGGAGTCGGAATTTGGGGAAGTTTCGACGCTAACACATTGATAAGTACATTACAGACTAACTAATTAAAAATGCTTCAACAAGTAAAAGATATGGAACATGATGGTTTGGTAGAATCTTATACTACCGGCAAAAATATTCGTGTGAGTTATAACGCTTTAGTTAATCAAGTAATTCCTGGTAAGATGAACTTTTTAAGAAAATTTTTCACACGATCTGAGGAAGTTCAACCTGCGAAGATTGTTTCTATGAAATATCCCCAATTTTGTACAACTGAACAAGAACTCATAGAACGGTTCGGTGGAATTGCATTTGATAAACAGGTAGATGTAGCTGAAGTAATTGGCGAAAATGGCTGGAGCCTTGATATGATTAATTGTGAGATTAATTTCGGCAATGATTTAATATTTCCCTTCCAAATACTTGGTTCGTATTCTCGTTCATCGCAAAGTTGGTTGTGGGCGTGGGCAAATACGCAGGCAGAAATGGCTACCGATTCCTTAGCGCATGCTTTTAAGCTCAAAAAATATGGCGAAGACAATAACATCGATTTTTTAAAAACAGACCATTTTGAGATTTCAAATATTGATTTGCATTTGATTGGGCTTACGGCTTCAGGTATGATGAAAGCAAGTGGTTATTACATTGCCGATTATGGTAAAGGCGCTATGGTTTTTACACTGCAAAGCGACTTAATCGAAAATGCAGCTAAAAACCAACATGAGCGTATTTTGAGTGTTTTCCCCCAATTAATCGCCGATTTTGATATCAACCATAAGCTTGCTCTGAAATTTTATCTCGAAGAAAAAGGCTATCGTACAACTGTAGATAAATATAAAATAACCGGCATAAAAGGTGAGAATAAAATTTTTGCCGAGTTTGATAAAGAGAATTTATTAACCAAATTGAATGGCTAGTTAGCCTGTATGAGAAATAAAAAAACCGATGTTGAATCATCGGTTTTTTTATTTTAAGCTATTTATTTATTCAAAATATTCTTTCATTCTATCGAAAAAGCTTTTTTCATTTTTACCCGGCTGTGGTTTAAAGTTAGCTGATTCTCTTAATTTTTCTAAAATACTTCTTTCTTCGCTGCTTAACGCTTTTGGTGTCCATACATTAACATGGATAATTTCATCGCCCCTATGGTACGAGTTAACCTCAGGTAAGCCCTTTCCTTTCAAACGAAGAAGCTTGCCGCTTTGCGTACCCGGGTCGATTTTAATTTTCGCCTTACCATCAATAGTTGGTACTTCAATACTTATTCCAAGTGCTGCATCAGCAAAACTTAAATGTAAATCGTAAACAATGTTATTTCCTTCACGCTTTAAAGTATCGTGTGGTGTTTCTTCAATGAGGATAATTAAGTCGCCCGGAACGCCGCCGTTTGGCGCCGCATTTCCTTTTCCACTCATGCTTAATTGCATGCCCTCACTTACACCTGCAGGAATGTTTATGGTTATTGTTTCTTCCCCACGCACCACACCATCACCATGGCAAACATTACATTTAGCTGTAATTTGCTGTCCGCTACCATTACAAGTAGGGCAGGTTGATGCCGTTTGCATTTGGCCCAAAATCGTGTTGGTAACCCTACGAACCTGTCCGCTTCCACCGCAAGTACCACAAGTGCTTACCGATGATTTGTCTTTAGCACCTGTTCCATCGCAGGTTTTACAAGAAATAAGTTTATTAACCTTAATCTTTTTCTCGGCGCCGTGAGCAATTTCTTCTAATGTTAATTTAACTTTTATACGAAGGTTAGAGCCCTTAGCAACACGGCGTCCGCCACGTTGCTGGCCACCACCGCCGCCACCAAAAAAGCTTTCGAAAGGATTGTGTCCACCGAAAATATCGCCAAAATTACTGAAGATATCATCCATGTTCATGTTGCCACCACCATAGCCGCCAGATGCACTACTACCTACACCGGCATGGCCAAACTGATCATAGCGTTGTTTTTTTTCAGGATTACTTAATACTTCATAGGCTTCAGCAGCTTCTTTAAACATATCTTCAGCAGCTTTATCACCCGGGTTTTTATCTGGGTGATATTTTATAGCCATTTTACGATAAGCTTTTTTTATCTCGTCGGCAGGGGCGCTTTTGGTAACGCCTAACACATCATAATAGTCTCTTTTACTCATCTTCTTTTTAAAATGATTGAATTTTGAATGAACAGATTAAAGCATTAATAACCATTCATTCATTTTATCATTCCCAATTTTACGCTCCAACAACAACTTTAGCAAAGCGGATTACATTATCATTTAAAGTATAACCTTTTTCCACTTCATCAATCACCTTACCTTTAAGCGCATCAGTCGGGGCAGGAATATTTGTTATTGCCTCGTGAAAATCGGTATCAAAATCTTTGTTGATACTTTCAACATCTTTAAGGCCTTTTTGAGCCAGTGTATTTTTTAATTTTGTACTAACTAATAAGATTCCTTCCTTAACAGGTGCAACATCTGCTGCTGTTTCCATTGCCTTCAATGCTCTGTCAAAATCATCTAAAACGGGCAATAACGAAACAATAACATCTTTACCAGCAGTTTGTAATAACTCTACACGTTCTTTTTGAGTACGGCGTTTGTAATTATCAAATTCTGCGTATAAACGCAAGTATTTATCATTAAGTTGCTGAACTTCAGCTTGTAATTTCTCTTCTGCAGTTTGCTCAACAACTTGTTCTGTATTTTCTTGAGCATCAGTATTTTCTACATTTTCAGGTGTAGCATTTTCTGATGAATTTTCAGTATTCATTATATTTTCTTCTGTATCGTTATTTTTCTTCTTATTAAACATAATATTATGCTGATTTTTTTTGTCCTAATCTCAACTATTTTGCCATAAACGTAAATCAGCCAAGCTGGCAGATTTATATAGGATTATCTGAACAGATTGACAGCGGATGTACAATTGTAGATTTTTGGTTTACGATTTTGGCAGAAAGTGACAATATCAGATCTTATTATTTTGCTGATCTGCTATTGAAAATTCAAATTATTTTTGCTTTAAGCTATTTGTACATCTTCATGTACAACGCCGCTTTCACACTTAATAATACGTGATGGAAATGTTCTTATAATATGATAATCGTGCGTAGCCATTAATACTGCCGTACCATTCTGGCTAATTTGTTTTAGTAAGGTTACAATTTCTTCTGATGTTTCAGGATCTAAATTGCCTGTTGGTTCATCGGCAAGTATAATTTCAGGGTCGTTTAGTAATGCTCTTGCAATAACAATGCGTTGTTGCTCGCCTCCCGAAATTTCATGGGGCATTTTTTTAATTTTGGAGCGTAAACCCACTTTATCCAATACATCTTTAATTCGCTCGCTAATCAGTTTTTCGTCTTTCCAGCCAGTTGCTTTTAAAACAAATTCCAGGTTTTTTTCAATAGTACGATCAGTAAGCAACTGAAAATCTTGAAAAACAACGCCAAGCTTACGTCGTAAAAAAGGTACCTGACTTTCTTTTAAATCTTTTAAGTCGAAACCAGCAATATTTCCGTTGCCGCTTCCAATGTGTAAATCGCCATATAAAATTTTCAGCAAACTACTTTTCCCCGAACCTGTTTGTCCAATTAGAAACACAAATTCGCCTTTTTCTATGTGTAAATTTACATTTGAAAGAACTAAGTGTTTTTGTTGAAAAACATCAACATTGCTTAAATGAATTACTGCGTTTTCTGCCATTTTATATTTCTAATTTAGCAATTTGCCCAAAAGGCAAATCTTTTACCATTTGCATTATATAGTCTAATTTATCGCCAAGCCCCAGTTTATCAAGAGATTTATCGGGTCTGTCAACCCTGAAATATGCAAGCAATGTAAACTTGTCATCTCTTAACTGAACATAATCGGGAATTTTGGCTATGCCTTTTACTTTAATAATGTACATTGTGCCCAAAAATAGCTATTTAAGCTGAAAGCTGAAAGCCAAAAAATTATCGTGTTAAGAAAATCCAGCCAGAGAACATTGCAAAATCTTCATTAAAATAAATTGTATAGTAGTATGTACCAACAGGAAGTTCTTTTCCTTCAAATTTTCCATCCCAGGGTTTGTAAATGCCGTTAGTTTGGTAAAGTAAGCTTCCCGTTCTGTTTACGATTCTAACTTTTGCGTTTGGAAAAGCCTCTGCCGCAGGAATAATCCAGGTATCATTAGTTCCATCACCATTTGGTGTAAAAGAATTTGGGATAACAATTTTCGGGTAAACTTTAACAAAAACATCATCGAAACTGCCCAAGCAGCCAGAATTTGATTCAGCATGTAAGGTGTAAGTGATATCGAAAGGGGGTGTAGCCACTGGGTTTAGCTTTGTTGCATCATCCAGATAGTCAGTTGGAGTCCAGAAGTAAGTAACATTATCTCCGGTAACTTTTCCTGTCAAATTAATAGATTGGCCATTTAAAATTTTAATATCTGCACCAGCATCAGCCAAAGCGTTTTTTATAATGTTTACAGTTGAAGTTGCTGTAGCATAACACGCTCCATTAGAAACTGTTACGGTATAGGTAGTTGTTTCTTTTGGCGAAGCAATTGGGTTGGCAATATCTGGGTTAGAAAGTCCCTCGGCAGGAGACCATTTATAGCTTGTTCCTCCGTAAGCAAATAATTGAACTGGACTATTCTCGCACGTTATAACAGCGTTGAAGCTTGTCATCGCTTCAATTGCACTAAGCACCGATAGTGTTGTTGATGATGTGCTGGTACAGCCATTTAAGGTTGCGGTTACCGTATAAATGCCAGCCATATTTAATTGTGCATTATTTATCAACGGCGATTTATCTGTTGAAGTAAAGTTGTTTGGGCCTGTCCAGCTATACGTATCTCCTTCACTAGCAGTTAGTTGAATATTTGTTCCAACACATACCGGGCCATTATTGCTCGCCTGTGTATTTGGTTTCGAGTTTATGGTAATTATTAATGGAGTGGATGCAACTCTGCAGTTTACCGATGAAATATTTTCGCTTTCTGCGGCAATCAAACGATATTGATAAATGCCTTTGGCAGCGTTTGTTAAATTTACAGTTGTTTGCTTATTGGTTTCGCCCGGTATATTATTCCAGCTCGAACCCGTATTTATTTGCCACTGATAAACCGGATTTGCATAGCCTGCAGAAACATTAGCGCTTAGCGTATAAGTTCCGGCTATACCCTCACAAACTGAAATGTTCGAAGAACCATTATCTATTGAAGGTGTAATAATTGGTCCGCATGCTCTGAAAGTTATGTCGTCTAACGCGATGTCGTTACCAGTACCTCCCGGTCCGTTATTTGTAATTTTTAAAATTAAATCTGTTTGTTCAGTAGTTGTAAATGTTGTTGCGTATTGTTTCCAGTTTGATGCCGAACCCTCGGGAATGTCTCCGGTATCATATTTTTGCAGAACTGTGCCACTTCTTGTTTCGATGGAAAACGTAAGGTTTGGCTTAATGCCCGGGTAATTCAGCAGATTAATAATCCATGCTGCAAATTCGTAAGTTGTTCCGGGACAAAGATTTGGGATGGATGTCTGATAGAAAATTCCTGGGCTGTTTGATGCATTGACAATCATCATATAACCATTTGCATCACTTGGGGTGTGATTGGTAATTTGGTGCCACCCTACACCTGTGTGCATCCCATTCGTGCTTTTCGCTATTGTGTATTGCCCATCGTTAGGGGTTCCTGCGATATAAATATAGTTTGTGTTGACAGTACTAAGTGGAGCGCTAAAATTTGACGTTCCTGAACCGAAATCGATGTTTATTACGGGGTCGCCAAGCGCTCCGGTACACACTTGCTGCGCCGATAAATTAATTGAAAAAATTAGTAATATAAATAGAAGAAACTTGATTTGGTGGCGCATCTGAATGAAACAATTTGATGTAATATCTCAATAAAAAACTGAATTGCGTAATACGCCGCATTTAAGTTTATAAATCGTTCAAAAATTCTACAGTGTTCACATCATCAGCATAATCCCAAAGTTTTGGGTGTTGACTTTCGCCAAAATTGAAGGTTTTAAGCGCTAACGGTGATTTCGTAATGATGCACTGAATCTGTTCAGCCTTTGAATTTAATTTTTCTTCAATTTCCATCAAATTTTCGTACTCCTCATAGAATAAAACCGCAAGTGGTGATGTTAAACTTTGATCTTCTTTGAGTAGTAAAAAACCATTATCGAAATGTTTAGCGGCGTTTACCAAATAAATGGATTTGTTGTAATCGTAGTTGTTATTATACTTAAAATGATTAATTATCGGTTGATAACTTTCTACACCCTCGTAAAATTTAGCAATATCATAACCTTTCGGGAAATAGAGTTTTGAAACATTTCTGCAGCCTAAACCAAAATAGTCGAATACGTCTGCACCGAGATTTTGGATGTCTTCAAAGGATTCTGAACCATCCAAAACAGCTACACTATTTCTGTTTTTCCTGATGATGTTTGGAACTTTACTGAAATAATAATCAAAGTATCTTGATGAATTATTACTTCCGGTAGCAATTACGGCATCGAAATCTTTTAAACGTTCTACGTATTGTATTCTATTTTGAAAGGAGGGCTCAATTGAAATTAGCTGCTCAAGAATGGCCTTTATCAATTTTTCATCAGCTGATGATAATTTCACCAATGCTATATTCCCTGTAGCAAGTACGCTTAAAACATCGTGCAAGCCAACCATAGGAATGTTGCCTGCTAAAATTAATCCTACTTTCTTTGGCGATAAGCTAAAGTTAATGGTTTGAAACCAGGTATCTATATCGGCTTCATTCAGCATGGCAGCAAAAGAATTTAATGCCTTAGTAATATTCGCTGGTGTAAACCATGCATTAGCATTTTGAGCCGAGTACATCGCATTTTCTAAAGCATCGGTTGGTTTAGCAAGAAATTTACCTAAATTTTTAAAGGCGATTATTACTTTTTCTTGAGTTAAAACTGACATATTTAGAATTATTATTAATTGATTATATCTTATATTTGCAGCTGCAAAGGTAAACTAAGCAAAAGAATTAGACGAAGACATGGCAATTAAAATAACAGATGAGTGTATAAATTGTGGGGCATGTGAACCAGAATGCCCAAATAATGCAATTTATGATGCCGGTACTGCATGGCGTTTTTCTGATGGTACAAATTTAGAAGGCGTTATAGATTTTGGTAATCAACAAATAGAAGCAGATGCATCGCAAGAGGCAGTTTCTGATGAGGTTTATTACATTGTATCGGATAAATGTACGGAATGCAAAGGATTTCATGATGAGCCTCAATGTGCTGCGGTTTGTCCGGTAGATTGTTGTGTTGATGATGAAGATATTCGTGAAACTGAAGAAGAATTATTAGCAAAGAAAGCCTGGTTACATCAGGAAAACTAATTCTAATCGAAAATTTTTAATAACATTAAAAGTCCCGGTTTTCATCGGGACTTTTTTTATGAACTAATCTTCAGTAATTCCTTTGTAAATGATAGATTTGAACTTTTCAGCAATCTCTCCATGAGAAAATGGCCACTGTTGGACGTAAATTTGTGCAACAATTTTCTTTTTTGGATCAACCCAATAATTGGAGCCAAAAAAGCCTCCCCAGCTGTAAGAACCAACGCTTTGTCCTGACTTTAGACTTCCTTTTTCAGTAACAACTTCAAATCCTAATCCAAACGTATTATCTGTAAAAGGAATTTTACCAATTTGGTTACTGGTCATTAATGCCACACTTTTTTCAGTAAGAATTCGCTTTCCGTTATAAATGCCGCCATTTAAAAGCATTTGTAAAAAAATTCCGTAATCTTTTGATGTAGAGACCAAACCTGCACCACCGGCAAAATAACCATTATTATTTATGGGATAATTGATAGTTGCCCCAGGAAAAGTTCCATCCTTCCAGGGTTTTACCGTATTCGATTTTGGGTCTTCAGTATAAACCGTTGCCAATCTGTCTTGTTTCTCTCTTGGCAAAGCAAAATACGTATCGTTCATACTCAGTGGCTGAAAAATTTTTTCCTTAAAAAAGGTATTTAAATCTAAGCCGGATGTAACTTCAACAAGACGCCCTAAAACATCAATGCTTAGACTATATTGCCATCTTTCGCCTGGTTGAGCGGCCAAAGGCAATTTACCAAGTTTGTTTATTTCCGTTTCCAATAGTTTTTTGTTGATAACGAAACCAGCTTCAACCCCAGCCTTAGCATAGATTGCATTCATTTCCGGCGACCCGATTTGAGCATACCCTAATCCTGAGGTGTGTGTCATCAATTCCCGAATGGTAATTTCATGGTTTGCTGGTTTCGTGGTGTAGCTAGAATCGGCGGGGTTAAATTTATCTAATACCTTTGGGTTTTTAAAAGCGGGTAGGTATTTCGATATTGGGTCATCAAGCTGAAACTTACCCTGATCGAATAAAATCATGGCTGCGGTACAGGTTATTGCTTTAGTTTGAGAAGCAATTCTCAAAATATCATCGGTTTTAGCTGGTCTGCTTATGTTACTACCAAAGGCTTTGTTGTAAACTGTTTTTCCGTCTATAGAAATATTTGCGCTTATGGCTTTAATCCAGCCTTTGGCGATATACGCTTTAAATAAATTGTCTATTTTAATTCTTTCCGTTTCTGGAAAAGCAGTTTTATTGGAATCTTGCTGGCTGAAAACACAGCTTGAACTCCAGATTAATAATAAAAAAAGAAAATTTAAGCAGCTAATTTTTTTCATTTCAATCAATGTCGCTTTTATTCGGAATAATTAAAACCGGACAAGCAGATTTACGAGCGACATGCTCAGCAACACTTCCCATCAAAAAATGATATAAACCTGTTCGGCCATAGGTCCCGATAACAATTAAGTCAGAACCCCACTCATCAGATTGTTGAATTATTCCATGTGCGGCGGTATCAACAACGCTTAAATAGGATGTTTTAATTCCGTTGGAAAACTTAATTTCCATTTCCTTTAAAAGAATATGGCTGTTCTCTTCGCTGTTATCATAGGTTTCTAAAAAAACCGGCGCAAGCGTTAAATCAGGATTGACGTTAGCAGGAATGGGCTCAATAATATTTACCAAAGCCACTTCTGAATTAAATTTCCCAGCAATTTCGTATCCGGCCTTTGCTGCTTTTTCTGAGCAGGTGCTGTTATCAACGGCAATTAATATCTTCTTAAAGTTCATGTTGAGCTGATTTAAATGTTATCATCATAAAATTAACAAATTTGCATACAAAATGTTAGTGGCACGATGTAATTTCTTAGTTTTACTAAATCTTTTACGAGCATATTTTAAATGGAAAATCAATACGGTATTTGCAGAATTGCGGTAGCGCCTTTAAGGGCCGAACCTTCGGATAAAGCAGAAATTGTTTCGCAGTTACTATTTGGAGACCATGTTGAAATTATTCAAAAAGAAGAGCGATGGTGGCTAATTCAAAATGGTTACGATGGGTATCAAGGTTGGATGGATTTCAGGCAATTGGCAGCTATTTCCGAAGCACAATTTTCGAAAATGCACGACTGTAATTTTTTGGCTCCTTTAAGTTTTAATAATGTTTTAACGGCAGCCGACGGAAGTTTATATCACTTGAGTCCTGGTAGTAATCTTCCTTATTTAGCAGATGGTTTTTGCTTTGCAGGAACAGAGAAATTTAGCCTTGATTTTGCACCTTACGATAAATCCAAAGTTGATTTTAAAGCTGATTTAGAATCCACGGCCAGGTTTTTCCAAAATATTCCTTATTTGTGGGGTGGAAGACATTTGTTTGGCTTAGACTGTTCGGGCTTTGTTCAAACCGTTTTTAAAATGCTTAACATTAAGTTGAATAGAGACGCGTCTCAACAGGCTGAACAAGGTGAATTGGTAGGTTTCTTAGCAGAAGTTAAGGCGGGTGATGTTGCCTTTTTTGATAATGCTGAAGGAAAAATTACACATGTCGGCATTATGTTGAGCCCAAATGAAATTATTCATTCATCCGCAAAAGTAAAGATTGATCCGATTGATGATCAGGGAATTTTTAATCGGGAATTAGGCGTTTATAGCCACAAATTGAGGATTATTAAACGTTTTGTGGAATAACTATAAAAGGCGCATCATGATATAAAATAGATATTATGGCAAGTGCTTTTAAAATTTCAATCAATAATCCTTGTATTAAAAAATGGTCGAATATGCAACCCGATGCAGTCGGACGATTCTGCAGCTCATGCCAGAAGTTTGCCAATTATCGGGGGAAGTGTAAGAATAAAAGGAACAGCTGTAGCCACAGTTACTGACAAGGATGGTAATTTCGAATTAAAAGTAAATAAGAATGACTTCAAAAACAGTTTGTTGTTAGAATTTACTTTTTTAGGATTTGAAAGCCGGAATTTGAAAGTAAATTTAAAAAAATCTGAACCCATTACCGTGACAATGAAGATGCAATATGCTATTTTAGGTGGCTTCGAAATGATAAAAACGACAACGTTTTTAGAAAAGGTAAGTCACTTTCTTAATGGATAGTATTTGTAATCCAACTCTTAAAGCCAAAACTTATCATCCCTGATAAGAATAAAAACATCCCGCTATTGCTCCATAATATTTGTAATTGGAGTACAATAACCATTCTAATTTAGCTTTTATGAAGATACTTTTTACGCTCATCATTCTTTTTGTTTTTTCTTTTCAAGGCTTCAGTCAAAATAAATTATCTAAAAGTAAACAAGCCAGCGATGCTACATTTGTTTATAAAATAAGTGATAAAGAAGTAGTTAGTATCCTAAACGAGAAAAAAGCTAATGATGGTTTTTATCATACCTTAATCAGTTCTGATTATTATAAAGAATACAAAAAGACCGATTTACCTTACGGGAATTACCTACTCGTAAATGCCAGCGGAGGTGCTATCAATTCGAGCCTACATAGTGAGAACAATGTTTTATTGCAGTTTATTAATAATCAAGAGGATTTTCAGTTCTACATTACAGACTTAAAAGGAAACCTAATTAATAACGCTTTTGTAGAAATTGATGGAAAAAAGCGAGCTCAATATGATGACAAAGCTAAATTGTATAGAAGTAAACACAGTAAGGAAGCAGGCAAACCTAAAGAAAAGGGCATCATCAAAGTTGTGCACGGTGGGGTAAGTAATTTTTTCGGATATGAAGCAGACGATAACAATTATTACGATGACGACAGGGAAGATTGGTCATTCTTTAAAAAAGTAGCTTATTCATTCCCGATAAAATATTTTTGGCAACCGTTTAAATCAGTGTTTAAAAAGAAAAGAAGTGTTAAGCCTTTGTTTTCGGGATATATGGTTTTTAGCAAGCCAATGTATAAACCGCTTGATACAGTAAAATTCAAGGCTTTTATTATCAATGCCAAAGGCGGAGACATTCAAAACAGACCTGCAGAAGTGATTTTACAAGCTGACGGAGCTAAAAAAACATTGGCTACCATCAGTCCTTATAAAAATGGCGGTTACGAATATAGTTTCGTTTTAGCAGATAGCCTAAACTTAAAGCTCGATAGAAATTATGGCATTAGTTTAGAAGAAAAATCTAAAAATCCTAAAAGGGCATTCCGTATTAACAATAATTTCGCTTACGAAGATTATGAACTTAAATCGCTTGATTTTGCGTTACGAACGGATAAAAACGAGCAAACAAAAGACAGTTTAATTACTGTTTATTTCAAAGCAACAGACGAAAATGAATTAGCAGTGCCTGATGGTAGGGTAGAACTTACATTAACTACCAGTTATATAAGTGATTATACTGAAAAAAAGGTTTTCGTACCTGATACACTTTGGCAAAAAAATATCACGCTAGACCCTGTCGGAGAAACTAAACTCGCTATTCCATCCAATATTTTTCCTAAAGCCAGTCTTTCATTTAATTTGGATGCTAAGTTTTTAAACAGCAATAACGAAGTTAGAACAGCTTCTAAATCTTTAAGTTATAACGATTGGAGGAGTTCTAGAAAAACCGTTAAAGCAGTTGAGATAAAATCAGAATTTAAAAAGGACAGTTTGTCTATTACCTATTTGGTAAATGGTAAAAGTGAAAGCCAGGCTGCCAAAATGGTTAGTTATACAGCAGACGATGTTGTGATAAATTCGCAAAATATTACCTTGCCGTATGTGGTTAAAACCGATTATCGTGCCGAATATGTCGAAATAGAAACCCCAAAAGATACTGCCACAATTGACATTACAAAATTAGAACCCGAATTGCAAATTAACGCCATACAAAATAAAGACAGTTTGCGTGTGGTGGTTATAAACGAACATAAAGTGCCTTTTTGGTATACCATTTTTGCCGACAATAAAGTGTTTTTAAGAGGTTACACAACCAATTTGGACACGCTGATAAAAAACGATACCCGAAAAGCCAGTCATATTCGCATCAATTATTTTTGGGATGGCGATGAGGAGACAAACGAGGTAAGCGCTTTTTATAATCCTTATCAGTTAAATTTAAAATTGATTGCGCCTGAACTGGTTTATCCCGGGCAGAAGGTAAATATGTTGGTGCAGGTTACAGATATTAACCACAAACCAGTACCAAAAACTGATGTTACTGCGCAAGCATTTACTTCAAAATTTAAGGATGTTCCCAATGTTAAAATGCCTTATTTGGGGAGGAAATTTTCAGTGCGTCAAACCAATAATATAAAGATAGAAGCTGATGAAGCCTATGGAAGTGTAAGTACCAATTTAGCCCAACTTACCTGGACAAAATGGAACAAAAATTTAGGGTTAGATACCATTGAGTATTACAAGTTTATTCATCCAAATCCAATTTATAATACAATTGAAACTACCAATGATACCACTACACAGGTTGCCCCTTTTGTAATTTTAGATGGTGCAATTTTGCCTGCCATTATTGTGTATATCGATAATGTACCGGTATTCTTTAATCAGGCACAACAATTACAGCGTTACTCTTTTGTGGTAAAACCTGGCTTTCATGATTTTAAAATTCGCACAGCGGATAAATTAGTAACCGTAAATTATAACATCACGGCTGGTAAAAAAACAATTTTTAGTGTGCTGGCAGATACTACCAATCATTTGGTAACAGTAAGTAAACCAACTACACTTACTGCGAGCGAAAGTCAAGAATTGGATAATTACATGCTTAGAGTTGCCAATAATTTTTCACTCCAAAAAACAACTGTATCGGCGGCAACTTCTGAAACACGTTTACTGATTAATCCTGATAATCGCCCTGAAAATCCGTTATTAATCGGTCCGATAAAAGAGAATAATTTAATTTTTGATAATGAAAGATTCAAGCAATCCTTTAGCAAAGAAGCAGGTTACACTTATACTTTCGAACCAAGTTTAATCAAACAAAAATCGAATACCACCAAATATGCTTTTGATACCAAGTTATCACCGTATACAGGAAATGGAACTACAAAATTTGCTGATGAATATGCTTTAAAAAAGAATGAGATAGATAAAATTTGGCTGGATTATATGGATTTGAGGAGCAGAACGACACAACTTTTCTACAATGCAAGTTTAATCGGACAAAAAGGTACAGGTAAGTTGAGGTATGACATTGATACCGCTTTTACCAACCACATTCCGTACATTAAAAATATAATCGTTTATAAACCGAATCAAGCCAATTATCTACGCATTTATACAGGTAACATCAATACCGATGTATTGGAAAGCGGTAGGTATAAAATCTTATTTCTATTAAAAGACAACAGCTATTTTATTACTGATATCATCAGTTTGAAGGCAAATGGTTCAAATTATTATGAATGGAATAGCTTTGAAATTAATGCAAATGATACTTTTAGTCAAAAACTAGATAGTTTGATAAAATCTACACCTAAAGTGGGATATTACAGTGGCGAGGGTGGAACTGATATTTCAGACAAAATTCAAACTTTTTTTAACCGTTATTTATTTGATAAAAAAGAACTTACAAACACCTTGCAAGGTCGAATACTTTCAGATGAAGATGGTAAGCCATTGGCAAATGCTTCTATACAGATTGTAGGTTTGGATGTTTCTGCAATCAGTGATGCAAAAGGGTTTTTTACACTAAAAACTCCCGAAAAAGGCAAAATAAAAATAACAGCTAAATCGTATGATTTTTATAGCCAAACCATTGATATTAGACAAGGTAATATTGGCGATATCAAATTAAAGCCTATCACTTACAAAAAAAGAACGGTTGAGGATGTTGAAGAACAAGTTGTTCAAAATAAAGTAAGTACGGCATATAGCACAACTATAACTTCAAGAGAATTAAGCTATTCGCTGCAAGGTAAATCTGCCGGGGTGGAGCTTCAGGAAGTGGTAATGGTAAGAGGTACAAACTCATTGCCTGCCAACCAGAAACCACTAATTATTTTAGATGGATTGCCCTTTGATGGTGATATTAGCGCATTGGATAAAGATTCGGTAAAAGATATTACTATCCTTAAGGACGCCGGTGCAACTGCTATTTATGGGGCTAGAGCAGCAAACGGGATAATTATCATCAAAAGTAAAAAAGGGAATTTGGCAACCAACCTTGCCGGAGAGCCGGTTGCACAGCAACAAACCATGCGTACCAATTTTAATGACGAAGGTTTTTGGCAGCCAAAATTAATTACCGACGAAAATGGCGTCGCCAAGTTTACCGTGAAGTTTCCGGATGATATTACAAAATGGACAACGCGGGTAATTGCCATGAATGGGAATAAGCAGACAGGTTACACGGAAGGAAGCATCAAATCTTTTAAATCACTAAGTGCAAATTTTGTTTCACCGCTTTTTGCAACTATTGGCGATAGCATAAATGTAATTGGCAAATTGATGAACTACACACCAATTGAAGAAACCGGCTTTCGGAAATTTATTTACAACGGCAAGGAGTTAAGGAATAACAGTGTAAAATTCAAAAATTCTTACATTGACACAGTTGGCATTAATGTAACATCAAAAGATAGCCTAAATTTTGAGTACACTTTAACACAAGAAAATGGCTATTTCGACGGGGAGCGAAGAAAAATACCGGTATTTGAAGCAGGTGTGAAAGAAACCAGGGGCTATTTTTCAGCTTTGCTCAAGGATACTACCATCAATTATAGCTTCGATAAACAATTGGGCAAAATTATGGTAAGAGCCGAGGCTTCCATTTTTCCGGTATTGTTGGATGAAATGACCAGATTACGTAATTATGAATACTTATGTAATGAGCAATTGGCTTCGAAATTGAAATCGCTATTGTTAGAAAAAGAGCTTCGAAAGTATTTAAATCAACCTTTTACCCACAAAAAGGATATCAATTTTATTTTAAAGAAACTCTACCAAACTAAAAACCCACAAGATACCTGGGGTTGGTGGCAAAATAGTAATGAAGAAATCTGGATTAGCTTGCATGTTGTGGAAGCGCTCTTACTGACTGAAAAACAAGGTTACAAAATTGAACTTAACAAAGAAGTTTTGAGAAATTACTTAATTGCTAAAATGCAAGAAAGTCCTAATTACAGTCAGCTTGAAACTATGAAGCTTTTGAAATTATTAGATGAAAATTACGACTTTAAAGCTTGGATATTGGCTTTTGAAAAACAGGAATTAGAAAAAGAACGGAAACGAGACGAAAATATGTCTCCGGAACTTTTGGCTGTGAAAAATAGAATAACCTACAAAAGCACTTATTCTATATTGGAAATAATGTTCCTCAAACAGACTGCAGGAATTAAAATCGATTTAAATGACTTACTTAAACTCAAAAAGCAGACCATGTTTGGTAGCCTTTATTGGGGTGACGAGAATATCCGTTTCTGGGATAACAGTATTCAAAATACCTTGCTTGCTTATAAAATATTGAGGAATGCAGGTGGTTATAAAAACGAATTGGAGAAAATTTCTTTATACTTTTTAGAGCAGCGTAAAGATGGGCAATGGAGAAATACCTATGAATCATCGCTGATTTTAGAAACCATTTTACCAGAGTTAATCGCCGGAAATAAAAAGGATAAACCTGCCTCAATCAAAATAAACGAGCAGACGGTAACTCAATTTCCTTTTGATAAAACCATTGATAGTCCTGTTGATTTAAAAATTGAAAAATCAGGAGAAATGGTGGTTTATTTCACTGCTTATCAGCAATTTCAAAATGCAAAGCCACAAAAAGTAGGTAAGGATTTTAAAGTTAGTTCTAGTCTAATACAAAACGGAGCGGTTGTAACCAAATTAAAAGCCGGAACTTTAATAAAACTGAAGGTTGAAGTGGAAGTTAAAGCCGATGCCGATTATGTGATGGTAGAAATTCCCATCCCTGCAGGATGTTCTTATGAAAACAAAGTGCAAAATTTTTGGGGAGTAGAAACGCACAGAGAGTATTTTAAAAACAAAACTTCCATATTTTGCACCAAACTCAAACAAGGGAAATATACTTTTGAAATTGACTTAATGCCTAGATATTCAGGTTCTTATATTTTAAATCCGGCAAAGGCCGAAATGATGTATTTTCCGGTATTTTATGGTAGAGAAGGAATAAAAAAGGTGGTGATAAATTAGAAATTTCGGCACTTTAACCTTTACGATTGTGAGTCTCCGATTTTTCAACGGGGGTGAAGGAATCTTACTCATCTAGTCTTTTTTTTTACTTTGCGCATTAAGATTGCTTCGTGCCTCGCAATGACGAAAAAATTTTATTCCTCCATTTCCCAAATCATTACTTTCCTATCATCGCCTGTGGAAATTAAATACTTACCATTATCACTCCACATAATTTTATTGATGGAATGGGTATGGCCGATTCCTGTTTTTTCTAAACTCAAGATTTTGTAGAGTTTAAAATTTTCAGCATCCCAAAGTTTAATGCTTTTATCCTGACTGCTCGTCGCAAAATAGGGGAGTGTAGGGTGAAAAGCGATATCATAAACCGTGAACATGTGTGCCGGAATGGTTTGTAGCGGCTCGTGAGTAGGCAAACTCCAAATTTTCACTTGCGCATCCCGGCTTCCAGAAATTAGGTATTTCCCTGTAGGGTGGTAGGCTAAGGAAGTTACGGGCAAAGAATGGCCTTCTAAATTTTGTTTAATGCTGTAATCAGCTAGGTTATAAATTTTAATTAAATGGTCTTTGCAACCAAAAGCAACTTCTGTTTCATCGGGCGAAATTGCGATTGCCCGAACTGTATCATAAGCCACTTGAAAGCGATAAATTTCAGAAAAATCTTTAAGCGACCAAACTGCAACTGAACCATCTTCTCCTGTTGTTAAAAGTTCATTTTTGCGTTTAACCGTTTGAATATTGAAAATGGGTTTTGTGTGCGCATTAATTCTTGCAATAACTTTTTGCTCGTTAAAATCATAAACGCTAAAAGCCCCGCTACGTTCGCCAATAAATAATTGATTATTAAAATAGTGAAGGTAATAAACAGAACTCTGCACCGGCATCTTAACTTTTAAAAAAGCCATAGTTTCCAGCGACCATTCTACAACACCTTTGTCATTCCCGGCACTAAAAAATGTTTCAGCTCTATCTGAACTGGCTAAAGCATATACAGGGTTTTGATGACCGGAAAGGGTTTTTAAGTGTTTTAGCATTATTAAGGGTGTAAGCTTAAGGTGTATGTTTTGGATTTCCTACCTGAGCTTTAAACCTTTGGCCATCCAAACATTTGACGTTACTTATGTCTACTCTCTAATTTCTTTGCAATATCCTGAATTGATAAACCTTTCTCTTTCAATAAAAACAGCAAGTGGAAAACTAAGTCTGATGCCTCGCCAATTAACTCTTCTTCAGTTTCTGCCAATGCTGCAATTACAGTTTCTACACCTTCTTCTCCAACTTTTTGCGCTATTTTATTTAAACCTTTATTGCGCATTTTATTGATGTATGAACCCTCAACAGGGTTTTCATATCTGTCATTAATAATGTTTTCTAACTCAAAAATAAAGTTCTGGTTGTAATCTGTTTTGAAACAGCTGCGGCTTCCCGTATGGCAAGTTGGTCCAACGGGATTTGCCTTTATTAATATGGTATCGTTATCGCAATCAATATGAACAGATTTTACGAAAAGGAAATTGCCACTTTCTTCGCCTTTAGTCCATAAACGGTTTTTAGAGCGTGAATAGAAAGTTACTTTACCTTCCGACCGTGTTTTCTCAAATGCTTCGGCATTCATATATCCTAACATTAAAACCTCTAAAGTTTGTTCGTCTTGTATCACTACAGGAACTAAGCCGTCGCCTTTATTAAAATCTATATTCATTGTTTCTATCAAGTTTCGTTATTGCGATGAACCAAGCAATCCTAACGCAACGGGTTTTATTACCCGCTTAAGTAGTAAGATTATTCATAATTGCTTATATTTTTATAGGCTTTCATGAGCTCACTTCGTTCGGTTGTCTTCGTATCTCGCAATGACGAGTGTGTTCTTATATTCTAACAGGAATTTTATTCCTCTTCAATTCTTGTTTTAAATCGGGAATCAGAATTTCGCCATAGTGAAAAACCGATGCAGCCAGTGCTGCATCTACATTTGCTTTTTGAAAAACTTCTGTAAAATGTTCCATGTTGCCTGCACCGCCCGAAGCAATAATGGGGATGTTTATCATTTGATTTACTTTGCCGAGCAAACCACAATCAAAACCCGCTTTTGTGCCATCGTGGTCCATTGAGGTGAGCAAAATTTCTCCCGCTCCCAAATCTTCAGCCTGTTTTATCCAGTTTTCGGTTTCCAGTTCAGTTATTAATCGTCCACCATTTAAGTGCACCATATTTTTGCCTTCAACAAATTTAGTGTCAACAGCTAAAACCACAAACTGAACCCCAAAAGCTTTGGCCAATTCTTCAATTAATTTTGGATTACGAACAGCTGCCGAATTGATACTGATTTTATCTGCACCTGCATTTAATAGAGCTTCCGCATCGGCTATTTCAGTTATTCCACCACCAATGGTAAATGGAATATTCAACTGGCGAGCAACCGATTTGACCATTTCTATCATCGTTTTACGTCGCTCGTGGGTAGCCGTAATGTCTAAAAACACCAATTCATCAGCGCCTTGTTGTGCATATTGAGCAGCCAATTCCACAGGATCGCCTGCGTCGCGTAAATCGACAAAGTTCACACCTTTTACCGTACGACCGTCTTTAACATCTAGGCAGGGGATTATTCTTTTACTTAAACCCCCTCCGCCCCCTAAAGGGGGAACTGCAAATTGCTCAGCCTGCAGGGCTTCATTTATTTTGTCCAAAACAACGTTTATGTTTTTGTAAATTTCTTCGTTTCTAAATCTAATAACCTTTATACCAAAAGCTTCAATTGCAGCCTGTCGGCTTATATCGTTCTCTAAAATCTCTTTTACATCATGGATACCACCATCTAATTCGATGATTATTTTCTTTTCATGGCAATAAAAATCAGCGATAAAAAAAGAAATGGGATGTTGTCTTCTGAACTTAGAACCTAACTTATTTTCCTTTAAATGCTCCCAAAGTAATTTTTCAGGTTCCGTTAATCTGTTTCTTAACTGCTTAGCATTTTCAAAAATAAGATTCGACGCACCATAAAACATTTTTGGCTCGTTAACCTGCAAAAAATCAAAATCATCATCAAAGCTATAAGTCATTTTAAACAATGTTATTCCACCATGCTATTTTAACTATGCTATTTCCTCTTTGTTATTAGCTCCCCCTTTAGGGGGCTGGGGGGGTTATATACTTGTCAAAGCTTTCAAATTCCACTCTTTAATCTGCTCAATGGTAATTCTATCTTCATAAATTGCTTTTCCCACAACCACACTTCTAATTGGATATTTAGCAAGTTCGTAAATATCATCCATCGAGCTAACGCCTCCCGATGCAATTAATTTAATCATTGGCGAGTGCTCCAATAGTTTTTTATACAAATCGATGGCCGCACCGCCTAATTTTCCGTCTTTGCTAATATCAGTACACAAGAAACGGAAGAAACCCAGCGCCAGGCATTTATCAACGTAGTCCATTAGTTTAATTGGCGAACTTTCCATCCAACCCGAATATTTAATTACCTCATCTAAAACATCTATTGCGATAACGATGCGGTTTGCGTAGTTGTCTTTCTTTGCGAAAGCTTCGCTTAATTGCTGTAAGAAATCAGGATTGGTAATGGCTTGTGTACCAACAATAACACGGTGAATTCCTGCATCAAGCAAATTCGTTACCTGCTCAATCGTACGGATTCCACCGCCGTACTGCACCTTCATTTCAGTTTTCTTAATAATTTCGAAAAGTGATTTCTGGTTACTGAAATCGCCTTTGGCGCCATTTAAATCAATTATGTGGATGAAATCTGTTCCGTTTGAACGGTATTTTTCTATCATATCTGCAATAGAAACGTCGTATTCAGTTTTCTGGTTATAGTCACCCTCACGTAGGCGAACAACCTTTCCATCCAAAATATCAATAGCAGGAATTATGTACATTTTATAAGCTTAAGTTTGAAAAATTTTTTAATATCTGTTCGCCAGCTTTGCCCGATTTCTCAGGGTGGAACTGAACGCCGTAAAAGTTATCTTTTTGTACCGCCGCCGAAAATTTTAATCCGTAATTGGCTGAGGCAATGTCAAAAGTAGGGTTATATTCAATAAAGTACGAATGAACGAAGTAAAATTGTGCATTATCTTCAACACCCTCAAATAGCGAATTGTTTTTATGCAGAACAGTATTCCAGCCCATGTGTGGTATTTTGATATTCAGCGACTTATCGAATTTTTTAGTCTTTACCGGGACAATCTCTAACAAAGCGGCATTGCCCTCTTCCGAATGTTCGGTAATCAATTGCATACCCACACAAATGCCCAATACAGGTTTTTTCAGGGATTTTATGGCGCTAACTAATCCGGTATTCTTTAATTTTTCCATCGCTGCACCTGCATGCCCGACTCCGGGGATGATGATGTGGCTATATTTTTCCAAATCAGATTCGGTGTTTACCATGCCATACTGTACGTGCAAACGCTCCAAAGCTGCGCTTAGTGAGAAAATATTGCCGGCACCGTAATTTACTATTCCAATCATATTAGTATCGAGTAATTAGTATCGAGTATCAAAGACACGATGCTTCTTTTAAAAATTTGAAAACGAATGTCAGTTTTTCAAAGGCTTTGCAGTCCCGCTATTCGTTTCAAGTCCCGATGAAAAATCGAGGGCTTTCCACTGCTATCGGGTTTATTTAACAATGTTTGTGCCTCAAAACCCTCCGCCTTAAACCTTTTGCCTTCTACCCTACAAAAGCCCCTTTGTACTTGGTAAAACCATTTTCTCTGCATCACGTTTGTTTGCCATTTTTATTGCTTTTGCGAATGCCTTAAATATAGCTTCAATTTTATGATGTTCGTTATTGCCTTCTGCTTTAATATTCAAATTACACTTTGCCGCATCGCTGAACGATTTAAAGAAGTGGTAGAACATTTCAGTAGGCATATCACCAACTTTCTCCCGCTTAAATTCAGCATCCCAAACAATCCAGTTACGGCCGCCAAAATCGATGGCAACCTGCGCTAAACAATCATCCATTGGTAAGCAGAATCCATAACGCTCAATGCCTAACTTATTACCTAAACCTTTGGCAAAAGCCTCACCAAGCGCAATTCCGGTATCTTCAATAGTGTGGTGTTCGTCTATATGTAAATCGCCCTTGGCAATTATTTCCAAATCAATACTTCCATGTCGGGCAATTTGGTCCAGCATGTGGTCGAAAAAGTTTAAGCCTGTTTCAATTTTTGCTTTTCCGGTGCCATCCAAATCTAAATTAATGGTTATATCGGTTTCGTTGGTTTTGCGTACATGGTTAATTTTTCTGCTTCCGGCTTTGAGCAGGTTGTAAATATCTTCCCATTTTTGGGTTTCCAGGATAATGATGTCTAACAAAGTTTCATGTTTATCCAAAGCTTCAGTTGATCCAAGTGCATCATTCTGACGAAGGAAAATTGCTTTTGCCCCTAAATTTTTCGCTAAAACCACATCATTCAGCCTATCGCCTATCACGTAAGAATTTTTCAAGTCGTAATCTCCGCTGAAATATTTTGTTAACAAAGCGGTACCTGGTTTGCGTGTTGGAGCATTGTCTTTTGCAAAAGTTCTGTCGATGATTATTTCGCTAAAATTTACACCCTCTCCGGCAAAAGTATCTAACATAAAATTATGAATCGGCCAAAAATTCTCTTCAGGATTTGACGGGGTTCCCAATCCATCCTGATTAGTAACCATTACCAACTCGTAATCCATTTCCGCGGCAATTTTTGAAAGGTAATAAATTGAGCGTGGATAAAATTTAAGTTTCGCAAAACTGTCCACCTGTTCATCATCAGGTTCGATGTTTAAGGTTCCGTCGCGGTCTATAAATAATACTTTCTTCATTTTTTAAAAATTTTTCAGAATAGTTAACAGTTTATCATTTTCTTCTTTCGTGCCAACGGTAATCCTTAAACAACCCTCACACAAAGTAACTTTCGAACGATCGCGAACAATGATGCCCTCTTCAACTAAAGTGTCGTAAATTTTAGTCGCATCCGTAACTTCAGCTAATATAAAATTTGCATCAGACGGATAAACTTTTGTGACAATATCGAGGCTATTTAAATCGACAGAAAGACGCTCTCTTTCAGCAACAGATTCTTTAATCCAGGCATTCACTTGAGCGATGTTTTTTAGTGCTTCGAAAGCTAAATCTTGCGTGGCCTGATTGATGTTGTAAGGTGGCTTGATTTTGTTTAAAACATCAATCACTTTTCTCGAAGAAAAAGCCATACCTAAACGCAAAGCTGCAAGTCCCCAAGCCTTGGAAAAAGTTTGCAAAACAACCAGGTTTGCATACTCGGTTAACTCCTGAATAAAGGTCTTCTGCCGGGCGTAATTTATGTACGCTTCGTCTACAATAACAATGCCTTTAAAGTTGGCTAAAATCGTTTCAATATCCTCGCGATTTATCGAATTTCCTGTCGGGTTATTTGGCGAGCAGATGAAGATTAATTTCGTGTTTTTATCAATCGTTTCCGCAATCTTTTCCATGTCTAACTGGAAGTTTGGCAGCAGGCTTACCTTACGGATTTCAACATCGTTTATATTAGCCGAAACTTCATACATTCCATACGTTGGGGGCAGCACAATTACGTTGTCTTTTCCGGGGTTGCAGAAAGCACGAAAAAGTAAATCAATTGCTTCGTCGCTGCCATTACCTAAAAAAGTGTTTTCAATTGGTACACCTTTAATTTTACTGATGGCATCTTTTAAATCAAGCTGTAATGGATCTGGGTAGCGGTTATAATTGGCGGGTAGGGGAGATCCATAACTGTTTTCATTTGCATCTAAAAATATAGATGCTTGCCCCTTAAACTCGTCTCTTGCGGTAGAGTATGGTTTAAGGTTTTTTATATTTTCTCTAACTAAATCGTTAATGTCCATTTCTTTTGTTTTTGAGATTTGAGAAGATGAGATTTGACAGTAGTAAACTTTGAATGCTCAAATTTCGTATCTAACTCCTCATATCTTTTTAAGTCTAATCGTAATTGCATTCTTGTGTGCTTGCAGGCTTTCAGCTGTTGCAAGGGTTTCAACCGTGTGTCCAATATTATTTAATCCATTGGCTGATAGGTGTTGAAAAGTTATTTTCTTAATAAAAGAATCAGTTGAAACTCCTGAATAAGCTTTGGCAAAGCCACTTGTGGGTAAAGTATGATTTGTTCCCGAAGCATAATCACCCGCACTTTCTGGAGTAAGATTTCCTAAAAAAACCGAACCAGCATTGATTATCAGGGGAATAAGATTTTCGAAATCTTCAGTTGCTAAAATGAGGTGTTCGGGCGCATATTCGTTCGAAAAATCCATTGCAAAGACCGTATTTTCGACTAAAATAGCATAAGAATTTTCTATTGCCTTAATCGCAATTTCTTTTCTGGGAAGGATAGAAATTTGATTATCAACTTCTAATAATGTTTTTTCTATGATATTTAATGAGGTGGAAACCAAAATAGCCTGACTATCAGTTCCGTGTTCTGCCTGCGCAAGTAAATCTGCAGCTATAAATGACGGATTGGCAGTCTCATCAGCAAATACTAGAACCTCGGATGGACCGGCAGGCATATCTATTGCTGCCCTGTTTTGAACCATTGTTTTAGCAGTTGTTACATATCGGTTACCCGGTCCAAAAATCTTATAAACTTTTGGAACGGTTTCAGTTCCAAATGCCATGGCTGCAATGGCCTGCGCTCCTCCCATTAGGTAGATTTTTTCTATGCCCAAAAGTATGGCACAATAAGCCAGATAACAGTTGGTTTTTCCGTCAGGTTGAGGCGGAGAACAAACTATTATTTCTTTACAGCCTGCAATCAGCGCAGGCGTAGCGAGCATTAAAAATGTACTTGGCAAAACCGCTGTCCCGCCAGGAATGTAAAGGCCAACCTTCTCAATCGCCCTCGCTTCCCGCCAGCAAACCACGCCAGGCATGGTTTCTATTTTGTCTTCAGTTTTTAGCTGAGAGAGGTGAAAGGCTTTAATATTGTGGTAAGCGGTTTCTATCGCGTTTTTTGCATCATCCGGAATGCTTGCGGCAATCAATTTTAATTCATCTCTATCTAAATAAAGCTTTTTTAATTCCACCTTATCAAAAGATTTTGCGAAATTAATTAGTGCTTCATCACCATTTTCTTTCACTTTTTTAATGATGTCGGCAACACGTTCTTCAACCAAATTATCATCTTCAATTTGACGGGAACACAGTTCTTCAATCTTTGATTTAGATAAATCTTTATAATTATAGACTTTCAATGTGTTATAATTTAAAATTAACTAATAGTTAATAAGTATCTATGCTTTTTTAGCAGTTTTTAAGTGATAATTTTCTCAATTGGCATCACTAGAATACCTTCGGCACCTGCAGCTTTCAGGCTGTTTATTTTATCCCAGAAATCTTCTTCGGCAATAACAGAATGAACGGCCACCCAGTTTGGTTCAAACAATGGAACCACCGTTGGGCTTTTAACTCCAGGCAGTAAATCGACAACTTTTTGCAGATTATCTTTTGATACATTCAGTACCACATATTTGTTGGATTTTGCACTCAAAACCGAACGAATTCTTTGGAGCAATTCTGCAACTTCAGGATTGTTTAATATGGATTTATTTCCGATTAAAACAGCTTCCGATTGCATCACATCTGCAAATGGTTTTAACCCGTTACTTTTTAAAGTTCCACCGGTAGAAACGATGTCAAAAATTGCATCACTTAAGCCTAAACCCGGACCAATTTCTACCGAACCAGATATGGTTCTGATATCAGATTTTATGCCTTTTTCCGTTAAGAACTTTTCGAGAATTACCGGGTATGATGTCGCTATTGCTTTGCCATTCAGATCCTCGAGATTTTGGATTTCGCTACCTGTTTGAACGGCAATTTTTAGTGTGCATTTTCCGAATCCCAAACGTTGTAGATATTCTACCCCAGCTTTAGTTTCGGTTATTACATTTTCCCCAACTATCCCCAAATCAGCAATGCCATCCTGAACGTATTCCGGAATATCGTCATCACGAAGAAAGAGGATTTCTAAGGGGAAATTTTGTACTGTCGATATTAAAGAACTCTTATAGTTTTCAAAAGAAAGACCACAATTTTTTAATATTTCTACAGATTTTTCGTTTAACCTACCCGATTTTTGGATAGCGATTTTAAGTGTTTTCAAAGTATTGAATATAGAATGAACAAGAAATAATTTTACGGAAAAAAAGTTTTGAAGTACAAAACAAACATATCATATCGCCTATCGGCGATGGTGTAAATGTAAGTGATGGTTCAAAGTTAAATTCATAAATTATTTATGCCAGTATCAATACGTTAGCTGATAAGCGCTGGCAAATATAGTGTTTGAAACTGTAAATCAAAAAATAATGGCACTTAATTTGCCATTATGCTGTTTTAAATTGCATTGAGCTTATTTTAATTTTTAAAATTTACGTGTTGAAAAATTATCGCTTTTTAGTCATACCTATTATAATTTGTGTTTCTGCCTGTAATTGGTTTAAATCTCCCCCAGAAATTGGTAAGGTTTTGTCTGAACATTTCAAGAATAAAATCTACAAAGATTTCGATACTGTAGCTTACGACAGTGTTTTCATTAAAACTATGAGCGAACTTTCCGCTAACTTCATTAATCCGAAAACGATTAAAGGGTTTTACGCAGCGAATAATGATGAACCAAAATTTGTTACTAGGTTTTATACAAATGGAAATCTTGATTCTCTTGTAAATTTTTTACAAAACAGTACAGTACACGGAATAAATCCTAAAATATTTAAAACTGAAGAGCTAAAATCTTTACTTCGGGAACTTGATGCAAATACATTTAAAACCGTTGATGAAAGTTATCCTGTAATTGCGAAACTCGAAATTTTAAGTGCGAATGCTTATTTAAACTATACTAATTTTTTGAGGTTTGGCGTGGTTAATCCACGGAATATATTCTCAAGGTATTACATTAAAGTTAAACGTCCTGATAGCTTAGGTATGGCTAAACTACTGGCCTCAGAGAGCCTTCTTGATACTCTAAATGCGGTTCAGCCTAAATCTATACAATATAAAGGCTTGCAGGAGGCGTTTCTAAGCACAAATAATGCAGAAGAAAAACGAATTTTATCATTGAATATGGAGCGTTTCAGGTGGAAAATGCCTGAAACAGGTAGTAATTATATTCAGGTAAATATTCCTGATTTCAAGCTTACCTGGTTTGATGAACAGGATACCGTTATCTCCATGAAGGTTTGTGTAGGTGGCAAAAGGGAAAACGGTTATGATGAAAAAATGAAAGCCTTTGCCAAATCGGGAAACCTGGATGATAAGCCTAAAAACCATGAAACACCACTACTCTTTAGTAAAATTAATTCTATTCAGGCAAACCCAATCTGGAATATTCCGGTAAGTATTGCACAAAGTGAAATTTACTGGATGGCCAGGAAAGACCGTTATTATTTATCAAACAGTAATATCAATGTTTACTATAAAGATAAATTAATTGGCGAGCCTGATACCATAAACTGGAGCCGTTATTCGAGAGATAAATTACCTTTCAAATTTAAACAAGGCTCTGGTGGCGGAAATGCTTTAGGTAAATTTAAATTTATATTTGACAACAGTTCGAGCATTTACCTTCACGATACTAATAATAAAAATGGCTTTAACTTAACCAACAGGGCAATTAGTCACGGTTGCGTTCGCGTTGAAAAACCTTTGGAATTCGCAGAAAAGTTACTTAATGATAGCTACTCTTACGATAAGCTGAGGGTTGAAGTTGATTTGTTGCCTGTTGATACCACACATATGAGCTGGTATCGAAAACGAATGGCGAAGAAAGCAGACACGTTAAAATCTTTTCAATTAAAACCAGCGTGGTTTGGGCCTAAAAAAGCTGTACCGCTTTTAATTACTTACTTTACAGCCTGGCCGCAAAACGATAAAATCGAATATCGCCCCGATGTTTATGAAATGGATGAGAAATTATGGCTTGCAATGAAGAAATTTAGATAAACTTATCTATCCTTATCAATCCCTATTTTCCTGTTAAGTTACCAGCAAATACATCCCGAGTTAATAATGTATATTATTAAACCGATAAGTATTGAAAATTTCTACCTTAATTCTAGTTCCCTTTATCTTAATTTGTTTCTTTTTAAATTATCGAGCAAAGCCAAATATTGGTAAGTTATTGGCAACGCGATTGCATAACGATTTATATCTGCAGTTTGATACATTAGCTTTTGATTCAGTATTTGTAAAAGAACTGAATAAGTTAACAAATAGTGATGTTAACATCCAGAAGCTTAAGAATTTTTACTTGGCAAATGGTTGTAAACCCAATCTTGTTCTTCGCTTTTTTGATGATAAAAGTTTAGACTCTTTAGTTAAATACTTAAATTCGAGTGTTGAGCACGGTTTTCAACCTAAGCTTTTTCATACTAAAGAAATTGCTACGTTGATCTCCAAACTAAGATTAAATAATTTTAAAAGCGTTGGCGAAAGTTATGCTGTGATCGCCAGATTGGAAATTTTCGCTGCAGATGGTTATGCAAGCTATTTAAATTATCTGAGGTTTGGTTTGGTAGACCCCAAAAAACTCTTTGATAACTTTGATATGAAACTGAAGCATGCAGATAGTCTTTTTTATTCAAGATTGCTGCTTGCTGATAATATTCTCGACACCTTGAGGGCTTCGCAGAAAATATCTCCTCAATATATCGCTCTTCAACAACGTTACATTCAAGCTGAAAATGATTCCGTAAAGAAAATACTGGCTGTAAATATGGAAAGATTGAGATGGAACTTGCCGAATACTGGTCGTAGATTTATCCAGGTTAACATACCTGATTTTCGACTGGTTTATTTTGATGGGAACGATACCCTGAGTACAATGAAAGTTTGCGTAGGTAAACCGAAAAATATCGACTATGATAAGAAATTAGTAAGTTTCCGGAAAACTGGTGGGCTAGCTGATAAACCGGAAAATCATGAAACCCCCTTACTTTTCAGTACCATAAAGAAACTGTACACAAATCCGGTGTGGAATGTACCTGAGAGTATTGCCGAAACAGAGGTTTATGCAATGGCCAGGAAAAATCCAAACTATCTGAAATCCAAAAATATCGCAGTTTACTATAGAAATAAAATCGTTAAAAACCCATCGGGTATCAGGTGGCGGAAATATGACAAGACCAAATTACCATTCTTATTTGTTCAGCAACCTGGATTAGATAATTCGCTAGGCAGATTAAAATTTATTTTTCCAAACAGTAGCAGTGTTTATTTGCACGACACTAATTTTAAGCAAGGTTTTAAACTTAACAACAGAGCCATAAGCCATGGGTGTGTACGTATAGAAAAACCGCTGGAACTAGCAAAATTATTGGTTTCAGATTCTTTAAAATTTGATCAAATTAGAAAGGAATTACAATTGAAGCCCATTTACAGTTTGCCAGAGCCAAAAGTTGTAACAAATGGTTTAGCTAAAAAAGATAAAATTCTATCGCCAGTTTTATTTGCTCCGAGAGAAGAAACCTGTGTTCTAATCACTTATTTTACAGCATGGTCAAATAATAATAAAATTGAATATCGGAAAGATATTTATGGCATGGATGAGAAATTATGGCTTGCAATGAAGAAATTTAGATAGGAGTTGTAGATTTGCCAAATGCAAGATAACACCACGTTTAATCATCAGGCAGATATTGTAAATGGCGCCATCCGGTTCATCAACTCATGGTTCAGGCAATCTAAGTCTATTACCCAGGAATTAAACGACTTTTTTATCCTTCCAGGAAATAAGGTGATTGGTAAAAATGTTATCGTTAGCCGGTTGAAAGGTATTTTTGGTAAATCTGATGAATATGTTGGAGGTAGGTTTGATATTATCGATGTACATTTCGAATTGCTAAGCGGCGAAAAGGGGATGGGTTTCGTAGAGGGTGTTGCTGGGTATCGTGCCGTTATAGACAAGCAATCAAAGATTATTAGTGGCCCCTTTAAATTGTACTTTGCTTTGCATAACAATACCTGGAAAATTGTGAATATTGAGTTTCCCGGGTTTATGTATTAGAACGAGTTTATTACAATTGAAATTCGCCGCTTTAGTTAATTTTTCTATCTTTGGTTTTTAATGAATTTCCTTTATCCGGGCTTTCTTTTCGCACTATTATCGGTCGCAATTCCGGTTATCATTCATTTATTCAATTTCCGGAAATTTAAAAAGGTTTATTTCTCTAACGTTAAACTTTTAAAAGAAGTAGAACAACAAAATTCATCAAAAGAGAAAATTAAAAATCTGCTTATTCTCCTTTCAAGAATTTTAGCCATCACCTTTTTAGTGCTGGCTTTTGCACAACCCTACATTCCTTTAAGCAATATAAAAGCAAACTTGTTAAACAACACCGTAAGCATTTACATTGATAATTCTTACAGTATGGAAGCGGTTAACAAGGATGGTAATTTGCTCGATGAAGCTAAAAGACGTGCCAGGGAATTGTTAAAGGGTTTTGGTTTAAATGATAGATTTCAACTTTTAACCAACGATTTTGAGGGCAAACACCAACGTTTATTAAATCAGGAAGAATTTCTGAAAGCACTCGATGAGGTGAAAATTTCTGCAGCAAACCGCAACCTTCAGCAAATTTTGAACCGGCAAGGGAATGTTTTTACAGGTGCGGCAAATAAGTACAGTTTCCTGATAAGTGATTTTCAAAAAAATATCAGTACAAATAACAACCTGGAAACCAATTCCGATATTCAATATGTTTTTTTGAAACTTAATGCAGCTACACTGGCAAATGTTGCAATCGATAGTGTATGGTCGCTCTCGCCAAACCACCAGCCTGGAGCAAATGAAAAACTTGTTGTTCAGGTAAAAAATTATTCTGAAGAAGAGGCTGTAAACATCCCTTTAAAGCTTACAATTAATAATCAGCAAAAAGCTTTAAGTTCGGTTACTATTTCCGCGGGTAAAACTAAAATAGACACTTTAAACTTTTCAGGCTTAACAGCAGGCTGGCAAAAGGGCCTTTTAAGTATTAAAGATTTTCCTGTAACTTTTGATGATTCCCTATCTTTCAGCTTCAAAGTCGACCCAAGTTTTCCTGTTTTGAGCTTAAACGGAGGCAATTATATTAAAGCACTTTTTGCAGCCGATGGTTATTATAAATTAACTGAAACTTCAGAAAATAACATTAATTATAGTGGTTTCCCAAATTATGGTTTAATCATCGTTAACGGGTTAAAAAATCCATCGAGTGGTTTAGCTCAACAACTAAAAACCTATTTATTAGCCGGTGGAACCGTAGTTATATTTCCTGATTTAGATGCGGATATTCAAACGTATAATGCTTTTTTAAGTGGTTTGGCGCTGCCTGTTATTCAAAATTTGAGTTTATCTGCAACCAAGGTTGATAAAATAGATTTACAGAATCCAATCTTCAAAACCGTTTTTGAAGAGGTGCCGAGGAATATGGATTTGCCAACAGTAAACCGTTATTTTAACTTTATTGAAAGTAATAATGCAAATAAAGAAACGATATTAAGTTTGCCAGGAGGTAAGACCTTTTTCTCGAAATTTGGAATCGGCAATGGTGCTGTTTACTTATCGGCAAGCGGGTTAAATACCACCGACGGAAATTTTGCCCGTCACCCGGTTTTTGTGCCATTAATGTATCGTTTGGCATTATGCAGCGGTTTCGAAAATACCTTATATTACACTATTGGTAATGAAACAACCTTAAGAAGTAATTACATAGCTCTGGGTAAAAACCAGACACTTAAATTAACCTCTAGAAATTTTGAAGCCATTCCTGAAGTCAGACAGGTTGATGGAAAAACGCTTATCTATGCCGCCGACCAAATAAAAACACCAGGTTTTTATAATTTAGAACTTGCTGATTCCTTACTTGCCGTTTACAGTTTCAATAATGGCAGATCTGAGTCTGACATGCATTATTTAAGCAAAACTGAACTCAATAATCTGGCTGGAAAAAGTAATTTGAAAATCTATGATACAGATAAAGATGCAGTTAAGTTAGTTTCAGGCATAAGCAAAATCGGTAAAACATTATGGAAACTTTGTCTAATTTTGTCGCTGATTTTTATTGCAGCAGAAATACTGCTCATCCGATTTTTTAACAACACAAAAAGAACAATATGAATCTCCTAGTAAAACAGGTAACCATTGCCGACCCGCAAAGCGAATTTAATAAACAGCAATGCGACGTTAGGGTAGTTGATGGTAGAATCGAGAGCATCGGTAATTTATCAGCCGGAAAAAATGAAGATGTTTTCGATGCTGAAGGTGCATTTTTAACTCCCGGATTTTTCGATTTAAATTGTGTTGCCGGCGACCCAGGCTTCGAAACTAAAGAAGATATTCAATCTTTAACTGCCACAGCCAAAGCAGGAGGTTTTACAGGTATAGCATTGTTGCCTCAAACCAGTCCTGTTGTGCAATCAAAATCTCAGGTAGAATACATTATCAACAAAGCAAAAAACAATTTAACTGATGTTTATCCCGTTGGTGCTTTGAGCCAAAACCGTGAGGCTAAAGAGCTTGCCGAACTTTTTGATATGCAACAGGCAGGTGCTGTTGCTTTTTCTGACGGAGATAGAGCAATACAGGATGATGGTTTTATGAGTCGTGCTTTGCAATACGCCAAAGGTTTTGATGCCTTAGTAATGGTTTATCCCGAAAATAAATCAATTGCCGGTAAATCTCAGATAAATGAAAGCAAAAATTCGGTGCTTTTAGGTATGAAAGGTTTGCCTGCTTTAGCAGAGGAGATGCACATTGCCCGTGATATTTTTTTAGCTCAATACAACGATACAAAAATTCACATCAGTAACATTTCTACAGCAGGCTCGGTTGCCTTAATTAGAAAAGCGAAAAAGGATGGCGTTCAAATCTCATGCGATGTAACAGCGCATCATTTGGTTTTTACAGAAGAATTACTCGTAGATTTTGATAGTAATTATAAGGTAAAGCCACCATTGCGCAGCAAAAATGATGTTAAAGCTTTAATTGCTGGTTTAAAGGATGGAACAATTGATGCAATTACCTCTCAACACCGGCCTGAAGAAATAGAGTTTAAAAATGTCGAATTCGAGATAGCGCATTATGGTATCGTTGCTTTGCAAACCGTTTTGCCTTTGTTATTAAGAGCAGGATTAGATGCTAACCTGCTAACTGAAAAACTGGCAATTAGCCCACGCAAATTATTAAATTTACCTGTTCCGGTAATTGAGGAAGGACAACAGGCAAACTTTACCGTTTTTGCCGCCGATAAAAAATGGGTATTTGATTCAAAATCAAACCAATCGAAATCGGCAAACAGCCCGTTATTGGGCAAAGAACTTACCGGGAAAGTGGTTTTGGTTTGTAATAATGATAAATGTGAATTTTTTAAGGATTAAGGTTTCAATCTAGGTCTAAAATACTTTTCCAAGTAAAATTCAACAATATAGCAGGCGTATAAGAAGCCGATAATTTTTAATCCACCACAATCCTGTAAATTTTTAATCTTAAAAATCTTGATCCTATGGATAGTAGAGTAAAAAAAGCGTTAATCGCTGCAACAAATAAGTACGCTGAAACTGAAAAGATGGATGCGGGTAGCTTTCAAACGGAACTGGTAGCCGCTTTTGAGCTGGATGTAAATTTCTTGGATAAAGCTACAGCTTTTGATGCCGTTTTTGATTCGCACCCAAAATTTGAAGCACTTAGAGAGGTTTTTTTCGATTTATTAATGGTAAATTTCTTTAGTAGTGATGTTCAAAAGTTGGAAGATGATTATTTGGAAAGCGATGAATGGGCAAACATCGAAGAGGAAACTATCGATAGGGGAACTGAACTTTTAAACCTGCTTTTGTACATTAAAGAATGTCACGATGAAGATTTAGACCCTGAATTAGGCGACTTCCTTAAAGAATTTTTATTAGTTGAAGATGATGAATTTCAGGACGAATTTGAAATTTATGAAGAATTAATCAGCAACCAACAGCTGGCAGAAAGTAGTATAGAAGAAATTTGCAAAACGGCTGAAACCCTAAATGTAAGCGAAGAAATGAAAGATTTGTTTGTTCCGTTTATGGCATTTTTCCTTGATACAGAAGGCAGCACAGAAACAACAAAAGAATTAATTCAGTTTAGCAGTAACAAATCGTTCGATTCTGCTACTTATATATTGATAACAACCGTTAATAACTAAACTAAACAACCAAACAAATGGAAAAAAGTACCTTGATTACCAAACTATCCCTCAAATATGGTTTCATGCTTGCAGCAGTGTCAATTGTAATTTCATTAACACTATATTTCATTAACCCCGTAATGCTTTATACCAATTTTGCATTGCCACTAGTAATTTTAATCATCTTTATCGCACTCCTTGTTTTTGTAGGAATAACTATCCGTAAAGAAATTGGTGGGTACTGGACTTTTGGCGAAGCATTCAAATCATTTTTAGTAATCGCCTTAATTCTGGCCATCACTTCAGTTCTTTACAATGTTATTTTAATGACGTTAATCGATCCTGATTTGCCAGCCAAAGCTGCTGCTGCTATTGAGGAATCTCAAAGAAGCATGATGGAGAAATTCGGTATGGCATCTGAACAAATAGACGAGGCTATGGCTAAGGCAGGTAACATGCAGGAGAAATTAGCACCAACATTTAAAAATTCATTTACAAGTTTTGGTGTATCAGTTGCAATGTATGCTGTATTGGGCTTAATCCTTGCCGCCATCTTAAAGAAAAAACAACCAGTAGTATTTAATACGCTACCTGAGCAAGAAGCTTAACAGCAAAGTACAAAAGTTTCAAACGTGCAGGTTTTATCATTTAATTTGATGAGATTTGCACGTTTTAATTTGTAATGGATTTGGTTGAGAAAATCTCAAATCTCAAATCTCAAATCTCAAATCTCGAAATGGATATATCAGTAGTAGTACCTTTATATAACGAAGATGAATCACTTCCGGAATTAACGGCCTGGATTGCTAAAGTTATGGATGAAAATAATTTCAGTTACGAAATTATTCTGGTTGATGATGGCAGTACCGATAAATCATGGGAAGTTATTGAAGCTTTGAAACTGCAGAACGATGCCATTAAAGGCATAAAATTCAGAAGGAATTACGGAAAATCAGCTGCCTTAAATGTTGGTTTCGAGGCTACAGAAGGTGATGTAATTATCACGATGGATGCCGATTTACAGGATAGTCCTGATGAAATACCTGAACTTTACCGCCGCATAAAAGATGAAAAACTTGATCTAATTTCCGGCTGGAAAAAGAAACGCTACGACCCGATTACGAAAACCATCCCTACAAAGTTATTCAATGCAGCCACCAGAAAAATGAGCGGGATTGAATTAAATGATTTCAACTGCGGCCTAAAAGCTTATCGGAGTGATGTAATTAAAACCATTGAGGTTTATGGTGAAATGCATCGTTACATTCCTGTAATTGCTAAATGGGCAGGTTTTAGTAAAATCGAAGAACAGGTTGTAGAACACAGAGCCCGAAAATATGGTACCACGAAATTTGGTTTCAGCAGGTTTATTAACGGCTTTTTAGATTTACTCTCAATATTCTTCGTCGGTAAGTTTGGTAAGCGCCCAATGCACTTTTTCGGTTCACTTGGGGTATTAAGTTTCTTTTTAGGTATAATTATGTCGTTATATACCTTATTCGAAAAGCAATATTTAATATGGAAAGGCTTAAGCTATCGTGATGTTACCCAGCAGCCGCTTTTTTACCTTTCTTTAGTAGCAATAATTGTAGGTTCGCAAATGTTTCTTGCTGGTTTTATTGCAGAGTTATTATCGCGAAATGCGCCTGAAAGAAATCAATACCTGATAGAAAAGGAATTAAGGTAGAAAGTAAGAAGGTTGGCGGTATTTGCCACCTAACCTTCAATTCTTATACCCTCAACCTTCAACCTTTAAAAATGTTTTTCTCTATTATAATTCCGCTTTATAATCGTCCGCAAGAAATTAACGAACTCTTGTATACCTTAACCAAACAAACTTATTTACAGTTTGAGGTTTTGGTTATTGAAGATGGATCGAAAGACGATGCGAAATCCATTGTAGAAAGTTATGTCAACCGGCTGGATATCAGTTATTTTTTCAAAGCGAACGAAGGACAGGGTTTTACCAGGAATTTCGGTTTTGAAAGAGCAAAGGGAGATTACTTTGTAATTTTCGATTCGGATTGTTTAATTCCTCATGATTACCTTGAAATAGTTAAAAACTACCTTTACGAACATCATTTAGATGCTTACGGTGGCCCTGATGCGGCTCATGATAGTTTCACGCCTGTGCAAAAAGCTATAAGTTACGCCATGACCTCGCCTTTTACAACAGGTGGCATTCGCGGCAATAAAAAACACGTTGGCCAATTTCACCCGCGTAGCTTTAATATGGGTGTTTCCCGCCAGGTTTGGGAAAAAGTAGGGGGCTTTATTTTAACCAGATTAGGAGAAGATATTGAGTACAGCATCCGCATCCACGAAAACGGTTTTAAAATCGGGTTAATTCCTGAAGCTAAGGTTTACCACAAGCGAAGAACGAGTTTCAGTCAGTTTTACAAGCAGCTTCATTTCTTCGGCCGGGCCAGAATTAACATCTATAAACACTTCCCTAAAGAGCTTAAGCTGGTTCATTTCTTTCCCGCCGTATTTACTGTAGGCTTTATAATTACAATGCTCTGCGATATATTTTACCTCCCATTAGGTATTGTTGGTAATTTTGTGTTACTAATGTTCTTTTTGTTGATATTTTTTCATTCATGGTCAGTAAATAAATCGTTAAAAGTTGCATTTTTGAGCATTATATCTTCATTTATCCAATTGTTTGCCTATGGCTTAGGATTTATGCAGGATTTTTTTAAAAGAGTGGTATTTAAACAACAATGATAAACTATTTAAAAGAGAGTACTTTCGCCGTTAATGATGTAATTCAAAAGGCATGGAACATCACCAGAAAACATTATTTTTCTATTGCGACGCTGTGTTTTTTAATGTTTATAACTGCGAGTGCATCAAGCTTAATGGCTTTTTTTATAAAGGATGTAAGTAAATTTTTAAGTGTTGCAATGGTATTTATATTTATCATGCTTTATTTCACTATTAATCTCTCACTTTTTAAATATATTTTCCATTTAATGGATGATGAGCAGAATGATGTAAAGATTGTTGATACACTTCCAACCAGACAGCAGATTATTCGTTTTCTGGTTGCAACTTTATACTTTGTAGGCTGCATATTTGGTGTTTACCTTGTAGTTATACTCATTGCCTTCCCCTTTATTTATACAGGCCTAGATGTTACAATCGTCAAAAATATAGCTATTTCAGTCGGTATAATCGCTATTTTTATAACCTGGTTAAGGATATCCTTCTTCCCCTTCTTTATAATCGATAAAAATGCAACGCCTTTCGATTCCATAAAATTGAGTCTGGCCACCACAAAAGGTAACTTCACTAAAATTTTATTGCTTCTTGTTATTTTAGGGGGCGGATATTTAATTTATCTGTTGCTAAACTATTTACAATGGCCGCTTGTTGCTTTTGTTGTTAATATTCTGAGTTCATTTATCATCGTGCCACTTTCGAGCGTTGCTTTAACAGTAGCATATCGTAAAATTTCGAGTGAATATAAAGGTGATGAGCATCCTGATATTTTACACAATATCGTTTAAACTCAACAACGTTAAACAGTTCATCATCCAGCAGTCAAACATTAAATTATGGGACTAAAAGCAGCATTAAGCAAACCCTTTGCAGCATTTGCAGTTTGGCAAATAAACAAATGGAAGAATAATGCAGTTGCTGCTCAGCAAAAAATTCTTTTAAAACTGATTAATGAAGCGAAGCAAACAGCCTTCGGGAAAGACCATCATTTTTCTGGAATAAAAAATTATTCAGCTTTTAAGCAGCATGTTCCGGTTAGGGATTATGAAGGTTTGAAGCCATACGTTGACCGTGTAGTTGCCGGTGAAGCTGATGTACTTTGGAAGGGTAAACCATTATACTTTGCAAAAACTTCGGGTACAACATCTGGTGTAAAGTACATTCCGCTTTCTAAAGAATCGATGCCTGAGCATATAAAAGCTGCCAGAAATGCCATTCTTACTTACATTAACGAAACCGGCAAGGCTGATTTTGTAAATGGTAAAATGATTTTTCTGCAGGGCAGCCCTGTATTGAATGAAAAAAATGGTGTTAATGTTGGGCGTTTATCGGGCATTGTAGCGCATCATGTGCCGAATTATCTGCAGAAAAACCGACTACCAACGTATCAAACCAATGTTATTGAAGACTGGGAACAAAAGGTTGATGCCATAGTTGAAGAGACGATTCATGAGGACATGACCTTAATTTCGGGGATTCCACCCTGGGTTCAGATGTATTTCGATAAGCTTTCTGAAAAATCAGGTGGCAAAAAAATTTCGGAGATTTTCAAAAACTTCAGTTTGTTTATCTATGGTGGCGTAAATTTCGAGCCTTATCGTGCTAAAATTGAGCAGAGTATTGGCAGAAGAATCGATTCAATAGAAACTTACCCTGCATCAGAGGGTTTTATTGCTTACCAGGATTCGCAAGGCGAAAAAGGCTTGCTTTTATTGGCTAACGCAGGGATATTTTACGAGTTTATTCCTGCTGATGAATACCATAATGAAAATCCGACACGATTATCATTAGGGGAGATTGAACTTGAGAAAAATTATGCTTTAGTGTTGAACACCAACGCAGGTTTATGGGGTTACAGTATTGGAGATACAGTAAAATTTGTATCTAAAAATCCTTACAAAATTGTTGTTACCGGGCGAATAAAGCACTTTATATCGGCATTTGGCGAACATGTAATTGGCGAGGAAGTAGAACATGCACTTCTTTCTGTAGCTAATGAAGAGGGGGTAAAAATAACTGAATTTACCGTTGCCCCGCAGGTTAATCCTGATGCCGGCGAACTGCCTTATCACGAATGGTTTGTAGAATTTTCTTCAGCGCCGCAAGATATAGCAGCATTCAGCAAAAAAGTTGACGAGGCATTGCAGCAAAAAAATATTTACTATTTTGACCTGATTGAGGGAAATATTCTTCAACCGTTAATAATACGTAGTTTGCAAAAAGATGCCTTTGTAGATTATATGAAAAGCGAAGGGAAATTAGGTGGACAAAATAAAGTTCCGCGGTTGAGTAATGATAGGAAATTGGCGAATGAATTGAAGAAATATATTGTTTAGTCCTTACGTCATTGCGAGGGGGGCCCGACGCGGCAAGCACATTGCGATTGTCCTGGCTGAAATTTTTTATTGAAGTTCGTCGTTTGGCTTACATTCTCAAAAATTTTTAAGGCCGATCCGCAAATGTACTTGGGCGTAACTAAGTGTAATTGCACACTAAAGATTAAGTTGCTTTAAAAGCATTATTAAAAAAAGAAATTTGAAAAACATCACCATATTAGGTTCTACCGGAAGCATCGGTACGCAGGCGCTCGAAGTTATTCGGGATAACCCAGAAATCTTTAAGGTTTCGGTATTATCTGCACTAAAGAATTCAGAATTACTCATTCAGCAGGCTAAAGAATTTAAGCCGAAAGCTGTTGTAATTTGTGATGAAACTCAATACCAATATGTAAGAGATTCATTAGCGTCTTTTAACATCAAAGTTCTGGCAGGAGAGGCATCCTTATCAGAAATAGCGGCCAGCGCTGAAAGTGATATCGTACTAACAGCACTAATGGGTTCAGTTGGTTTAAAGCCAACCATTGAAGCAATAAAAGCCGGTAAAAATATTGCACTTGCAAATAAAGAAACGCTGGTTGTCGCCGGAGCGTACATTACTGAATTAGCAAAAAAACATAACGTAAAAATTTTACCTGTTGATTCAGAACATTCGGCAATTTTTCAATGTCTGGTTGGCGAGGAGCAGAATGAAATTGAAAAAATATATTTAACTGCCTCCGGTGGCCCGTTTTTGGGCTGGGATAAAAAGTTTCTCTCTACTGTAAAAAAGGAACAGGCCTTAAAACATCCTAATTGGGTAATGGGTGCGAAAATTACGATAGATTCAGCTTCTTTAATGAACAAGGGTTTAGAAGTAATCGAAGCGAAATGGTTGTTTAATCTTGCTACCGATCAAATTGATGTCATTGTTCATCCACAGTCCATCATCCACTCCATTGTTCAGTTTACCGATGGTTCGATGAAAGCGCAGATGGGCGTTCCGGACATGAAATTGCCAATTCAGTATGCATTAAATTATCCCGACAGGCTAAAAAATAATTTTAAGCGTTTTAACTTCCTGGACTATCCAAATTTTAGCTTTCAAAAAGCAGATTTGGAAACTTTTAGAAATTTAGGTTTAGCTTTTAAATCATTAGAAGTTGGTGGTAATATGCCATGTATATTAAATGCTGCAAACGAAATTGTTGTTGAATCATTTTTGAAAGACAAAATCGGTTTCCTGCAAATGAGTGATGTTATTGAAAAGTGTATGGATGAAATAACCTTCATTGAAAAACCACAATTAACTGATTATTTAGAAACTGACAAACATAGCCGTATCTTAGCGGCCGAATTAGTAACAAAAAGTACATTTTAACATCTAACATAAAAATATTAAGAATAGCGTATGAATGGATTGATTATGGCGGGGCAACTGTTGCTCGGATTGTCTTTATTGGTGATATTACACGAATTAGGGCATTTTCTGGCAGCTAGGGCATTTGGAATTAAAGTAGAAAAATTTTATTTGTTTTTTGATGCATGGGGTTTTAAACTTTTCAGCTTCAAAAAAGGTGATGTTGAATATGGTGTGGGGTGGTTGCCACTTGGTGGATATGTAAAAATTGCCGGAATGATTGATGAGAGCATGGATACCGAGCAACTGGCTCAGCCGGCTCAGCCGTGGGAATTTCGCTCTAAGCCTGCCTGGCAGCGTTTAATCGTGATGCTTGGCGGCATTATTGTAAATGTTATTGTTGGTATCATTATTTTCTGGGTGCTAACTTATAAATATGGCGAAACCTTTACACCGAACAGTGCGGTTGTTAATGGTATTCAGGTTGGCAAGGTTGCCGCAGATATCGGCTTAAAAAATGGCGATAAAATACTGGCAATTAACGGCAATAAGGTTATCCGTTTCGAAGAGTTAAAAAGCTCTAAAGTATTGATGGGTAACACAACGTTAACCGTTATTCGTGGCGATAAAACCATCGAAATTAAAGTTCCTGATGATTTTCTGAATAAAGTAGCTGATGGTAAAAGTTTATTCGTAGAACCAAGGTACACTGCTACTGCTGATAGTTTAATGGCTGGGTATGGCGCTATAAAAGCAGGTGTAAAACCTGGCGATAAAATCAAAGCTGTTGATGGAATTCCTGTAACTTATCAGGATGAAGCCAAGCCTTTAGTAATGAAGAAAAAAGGTAAAATGGTAGCCTTATCGATTGATAGAAACGGAAAGCCAATTGAATTAAACGTTCAGGTTGATACGGCTGGTGCCATTGGTTACTATCCAAATTTTGATGAGGTAAAACGCAAAACAATTACTTACGGTTTCTTTGCGGCACTTCCGGTGGGTGCCAATATGGCCTGGAGTACCTTTGCCGATAATGCTAAAGGTATTGGAAAAATGATTACAGGGAAAGTTAGTGCCCGTAATATCAGCAGCCCGATTGGAATTGCAAAGGTTTATGGAAGCACTTTCGACTGGGTTAAATTCTGGACTTTAACCGGATTAATTTCAATGGCCCTGGCTTTTATGAATTTATTGCCCATACCGGGTTTAGATGGTGGTCATGTTGTATTTCTTTTAATTGAAATGGTGCAACGCAAACCTGTAAGCGAAAAAGTGTTGGAGAAAGCGCAGATTGCAGGTTTTGTAATCCTGATAAGTTTAATGGTGTTTGCTTTTGGTAATGATATATTAAAAATATTCGGTAAATAAAAGCAATTTCATATTATTGCCGCAACTGTTGGTTTTTATACCCGCAGTTGCGGCTTTTTAATTTTATACCCTATGCCCGAGCAAAAAACATTGCCTGATTATTTCGATTTTTACGAATTACCTGTAGCATTTCATCCCGATTTAGATGCTGTGAAAGCTAAATTCTACGCTTTCAGTAAAAAGTTTCATCCCGATTTTTATGCTAATGAAAGCGAAGCGAAACAACAGGAAGTATTAGATTTATCAACTTTAAACAATAGGGCTTACCAGGTATTAAGCAATCCGCAAAAACGATTAAAATACGTTCTGGAACTAAAAGGTATCGTAGAAACCGATGAAGGTTATCAATTACCACAATCGTTTTTGATGGAAATGATGGATGTTAACGAAGCTTTAATGGATTTAAAATTTGAACCTGATGCCGAGAAGTTGCAGCAGGTAAAAAGTGAAATCGATGCGATTGAATTTCAGCTGAATGATGAACTCTATGATTTAACAAAAAAAGCTGACGAAAATCCTTCGGATTCAACCGGTCTTCTTTCAACAATAAAAGATATATTCTACCGCCAAAAATATATTGCAAGAATCAGGGAGCAACTTACAAAGCATTAATCTTTACCAGGTCTATTTTCAGGACATCATTTTTTTGTGCTTACAATTTATACATGCCTTAAAATGCGATCATCATGCAATAGGACAGGGCGCATCTATGAACAGGTATGCAACGTTTGCACTTAGATGATAAACCGATTAAGGCTTTTTTTACAGGTCTTCGTTGGGAATTTGCATTCTGCAACACCAAATTGTAAAAATCATTTTTAGTTTTTGATAGTCGATTTCCATGCCTTACTTTCGGGCAAACAATCAGATTTATGAGTTCTCTTTCTATTTTTCGTAAGGTTGCCGTAGCCGAAGGTATTTCTTATCTGCTGTTATTATTTGTGGCGATGCCCCTTAAATACTTTGCTGGTATGCCATTAGCCGTTAAATATACTGGTTGGGCACATGGTGTTTTATTTGTTTTATATGCTGCATTCTTAATTATGGCCTGGATGGAACAGAAATGGCATTTTGGCAAAGCCGTTTTAATTTTCTTAGCTTCACTTTTGCCTTTTATGCCTTTCATAGTCGACAGAAAACTGAAAGACGAAAGGGCCTTATAAATTGAAAACCAAAAGGTTAAAATCTAATTGAAAATATTTTTGTGATTTAGCCTTTCGTTACATACATTTGCAACCCCGTCCAACACATGCCCGGATGGCGGAATTGGTAGACGCGCTGGTCTCAAACACCTGTGGGAAACCGTGCCGGTTCGACTCCGGCTCCGGGTACTTACCGGGCTCAAGCCCAAAACCTTGAAGGGTTGCTCATTAAAAAGCAACCCTTTTTGCTTGACTTTCAGTATGTTATCATTGAATGTTGGGTCGATAAAAGCGGTTCTAAACATGTCGTCACCCCATACCAGATTATCTTTGAACACCCCCCTCATCAGCGTATGCTTCTGAGTAATGTTACCTTTTTGATATATTTCGTAAAGGTTACTTAAATTGGGTAAAACTCTCTCTATTAAATCATCTTCATTTCTAATTTTTGAGGGTTGATCTCTGTTTAGTGAATATTCTAACATAGCTTTCTCTTCTTTGAATTTTTGAAACCATGTCTGATAAGTTGAACTTTCTATTTCGTTGTTCATTAGCCTTTCTTCAAGCTTGAAAATCTTTTCATTTAGATCATGAAGTGTTCGGATTTTATTTTGGTGGTGTTCTTTCTTTAATTTCTGTGGTTCGATTAACAAAGCCTTTGCTGTTTCCTTTATGAATTTCACCTGATGGACGGAAAAGCTGAGCGCCTTCAATACACCTTCAACTGCATCATGCAGCTTATTTCCTGCGAGATTATAGTTGGTATGCTCCGTACATCGATAATAGAGGTAATAGTTATTCCGGCCTTTGGTATAGCCAGCGGTCATGCCTTTTCCACACCAACATTTTAATATTCCTCTTAAAGGAAAATCCTCGGCAGGTTGGACACGTGTTTTCCTTTTTGCTCTGGCCAGCATATTCTGAACCAACCAATATTCTGCATCTGAGATTATCGGTAAATGAATGGATTTTACAAATTTTTCCGGAAGTTCCTGGTATGGCGGCACTTTGATAAGCCCTGCATAAACACAGTTCATAAGTATTTCCTGTATAGCAGATTTACTTGTTCTGGTAAAGCCCAAGGCCTTCACATTTTTATAAATGATGTATTGCGGAATGCCCATTATAAATTCCTTAAAGATGCGCTCGACAATTAATGCCTCACCTTTATGGATTTCTATCAAGTTCTTTCTGGTTCCATCAACGATATTCCTAAATCCATAAGGCGCTCTTCCCAGGTAACGGCCACTTTCTTTTGCATTTCTTATCCCTTGCTTAGTTCTTTTTCGGATATTAAAAAGCTCTTTGTTCGCCATCATATATTCGAAGGCACGTTTGATGAATACATCAGGGTCGGAGGTATCTAAATCAATTCTTTCATTTGTTGATAAAACTTTAACACCATATTTGGTTTCTAGTTCCCCAATCTTCATAAGTGCTTCTGGAAGATTTCTGCTGAATCTGTCATGGTCAAGAACGATAATATAATTGCACAGGCCTTTATAGTTTTTTAAATATTGTTCCAACGCACGATAATCAGGCCTGTCGAAGGTATAGCTTGATTCTCCATTGTCTTTAAAAAGCCCAATAATGTTTAAGCTGTTCCGTCTACAATATTCTTTTATTGAAGATTCCTGATATTCCAGTGATTTTGATTGATCCTTACTGCTCAGTCGCATATAACCTATAGCGTTCATATTTCCTCCCTTAATATAATTTCAACAATGACGTTTGCTATCAAAGTTAGTAACATCTTTTCTTCATCAGTAATCTTGTTCTCCTGTTTTTTCATATTTCTATAAGAGCTACTGCCAAATGTTTTTGGTAATTCGTCAATCATAAGAATAGGCTTCATTCTGGTTTTACTTTTCTTCTCCGTCATCATAACTCGTCTATTTTACCTTGTAGCAAAAATATTTCATGCTTTCCTGATTAAATAGTACTATTGATGGTAATCCCGAAGCAATGCACTTCTGCACATGTATTTGACTTCACGTCAGCATGAAATCTTTAAATCTGATGGGCAATTTCAGGTTTGCAGACGAATGTATGATGTAACTTTACTAGCTTGGGCTAATCACCCAGGCTAATTAACAGGATCTTTCGGAATTGGTTTTAAAGGAATGTATCCTTTTTCATATAACCTATCTCCACGAATACATGCAAATACTCTGCAAATCAGTTTAAATTTAATTGCGTTTATTGTGGCCATTTTATTCTTTTTGTCCATTTCTACCCGACGTTTGTAATAGGCTTTGATCTCAGGATCATTCCCAATACACGTTCTAACTCCATTATGAAGTAACGACTTAATTTTCTTGTTCGCCACTGCTGATACCCGCGGACGGCTCTTTATACTTGTGCCCGAGCCATGCTCAAAGGGTGCAATCCCACAATATGAAGCGAATGTCCTTGCACTGGTAATGGATTTGAATTCATTGGTGTGTATGAGTATTTGTAATGCTGTTACATCTCCTATTCCCACTACAGAAAGCATTATCTGCATAAGCCGTTTACAGTAATCGTCATTTATCCAAAGAGTTTTGATCCTCAAATCAATATCTTTAGTCAGTTGTTCAATTTGAGTGACTGAGGGATTGCATAGCTTGATATTCGCTTCAGAAATACTCGAATCAATAAAGTCGATATCTTCATTTAGGGGAGTGGTTATAATAGACCTAACTTTTACTATTCTTTCTCGCAACGTTGAGAGACTACTTAGCTCGTCTATGATTTTCCTGCGTGGCGCCCATAATTTAAGTTCTTGAAGGTTTTTAATAAGATATCGAGTGATTCTAGCAGCATCAAGTTTATCATTCTTGCCTCGAATAATACCTAAAGAGTTCTTGATCCGCATAGCAGGCTCGACAACAACTTTAGCTTTTAGTTTGGTTAAAGTTTGCATCAATAAGAAGCTATAAACTCCAGTTATCTCCATGCCAAAGATAGCAGAACCTAACTTGAAGCCTGAGATCTCCTTAAGTGTTTTAACAAATTCATTGATTGAATCAATGTTATTGGCGACTTTCCCATTAATAACATGCCCGCCACCATATCTTAAGCAATAATTAAATGTTGCTTTAGAAACGTCTATCCCGATGAAATATCTAATAACACTAAGCTTCCTTTGTATCATAAAGCATTTATAAACAAATCACTCCAAAGTCCTTAAATCATTACTAGGTCTAATCTAATCCGACATCTAGGTCGCTTCTTCCATAATATAGTGATCGTCTTTGGGCTTACTATAATGCATAGATTTAATCTAGTCTGGATTTTAAGTCTTTCCCAAAAATGGCTATATTAGTGGTTGAGTGATTTGTTATTACAAGATAAGGAATTATCATAACTAATAAATGCATGGGGTATGGGAAATTTATATTGCAAGACAGGGTTGCTGATGAAAAGCGTAACTGATGGATTTCATTTATTTTCCGGGAACGTTCTAAGATAACCTCATATAGTGAACAAACCAATTCCTTTGACCCCTTCCCGCCAATTCGCTAATATGCAGATAAGGAAAACTTTAAAGAAATTTCATAATCGGTCAGAAGGGGTCAATCTACTCTGCTTTATCCACTTATTGTCTTCTATCCGGATAAATTTATACAGATGATAGATTGCCGAAGAAGTTAATAAGCTGGAATATTTCTTTGAACAGCTTTCCTCCCAGTATACCGAAGAAGTGGAATACAAGACCAAGGGGGGTAAGCGGTTTGCTTGAGCCATTAATTATCATCTTTTAAGGAGTTGCTGTCGGGGTTATCTTAGCTGCAATGTACCTGCCCATGTTCCAGATGAGCATTACAATTTGATGCGACTCGGTTCAGCTTTTTTTTCTGCGAAACAAGGAGAAATAGAGGGCTGATTGGGCCCCTTTACTTTTTAAAAATCGATGGGTTTTAAAGGGTTTTCTTAAGTCGAATTTCGTTCGTCACGTGGAAACGATCGATAGTCAAGCGAAAACGATCGTTTGTCAAATAGATTTTTTCAATCTGATTTTTAGCAATAGTTTAATATCTGAAATTATCCTAAAGGAGATTTTCTTTTTAAAACGCTAATCAAATAAATATGAAACAACGCTTCGGTTTGTTTTTGGCAATAGCCTTCTGTGTGCTATTTTGTGGTACTGCTTTTGGGCAGTCGTCCTCAAGCCTTAATAATTTTGACATTAAAAAAATGCTGCCAACGTCTCCTGAAGCAGCGATGCTCGGACGATTTGGTGATATACCTATGTAAGCTCCCCTGTTTTTCAGACCATTCAAAAGTATAATTTTGTCCTCAAATTTCCTGCAGTAAATCTACAGGAGATTTGAAGTTCAATGCTTGGTGTGGCCGATGGTAATTGTAATCCA